>Ga0129306_1000127_pt1 | contig 130336 bp, 101 predicted proteins | sample P827metagenome_FD_94438 | JGI IMG/M metagenome (GOLD analysis project Ga0129306, IMG submission 94438) | Capybara group fecal microbial communities from Wisconsin, USA - P827 metagenome | ecosystem: Host-associated > Mammals > Digestive system > Large intestine > Fecal | place: USA: Wisconsin...
AAGGTAACTGTCGAAGTAAAAATAAAACTTCAGGAAATTGCTCTTTTACAGAAGCAGTTTCTTGAAGTCGCTTAACTTGGATTTTATCAGGATTTGAATTTACACCAGAATTTGGACTTGACCGTCAAAAACTGGACTTATTGCATTTTTGACGGAAGAATTGAATTTCGATATGTTGGGGAAAGCTAATTTCTTCCGTCAAAAACAGGTTTTACGATGATTTTGACGGAAAAAGTGCCTTGGCGGTTCCCTTTTTCGAGAAGACCTAGAATAAAAACTTAGTTCAACGCCAAATCGCCTTCTTTAATCCAGCCGATCTTGCGGAACAACAGGCCAAGTGCCCAACACAAAACAGCAGGCAATACAAAGCAGATCAAAACAAGGCCGAGCCAGTCAACAAAGCCTGGTTGAATTGCTGCGGCACCGTGACCAATAGCAACTTCACTTGGCTCGTACCATCCTGTGATAACACCAATCTGGCCAACGAGACCGCAGGTTCCCATACCAGAGCTTACAGCGGCACCGTTCATTTCCATTTTGAAGAGACAGGTTGCAATCGGGCCAGTAATCATAGAAGCAACGATAGGAGCAATCCATACTTTAGGATTCTTGATGATGTTAGGCATCTGGAGCATAGAAGTTCCCAAGCCCTGACTCAAAATTCCACCCCAGCGATTTTCGTGGAAGCTCAAAACTGCAAAGCCAACCATCTGAGCACAGCAGCCTGCAACAGCAGCGCCACCAGCCAATCCAGTGAGACCAAAAGCTGCACAAATAGCAGCAGATGAAATAGGCAAAGTCAAAGCAATACCAACAACTGCAGAAACAAGAATACCCATCCAGAACGGATGAAGCTTAGTTGTCCATACAAGGAAGCGGCCAACAGAACTTGCAGCAGCACCAATGTACTTAGCAGTCAAAACAGTGAGCAGTGCACCAACAAGAATTGTAACAGCTGGAGTCACAATAATATCAACCTTAGTTTTCTTGCTGACAAGGCAGCCCATTTCAGCAGCAATAATAGCAATCAGCAAAACAGCCAATGGTCCACCGGCACCGCCTGTTACGTTAGCGGCGCTTCCAACAGCAGCCAGTGAAAACAAAACAAGGGCAGGTACTCCCATTGCAAAACCAATACCAACAGCCATTGCAGCACCAACTACATGCGAGTCAGTTGCAAAGTTTCCGGCATTTACGAGAAACTGAAAAACTGCATTGTTGTTAAGACGGAGCAACTGCTGTCCAAGAGTCTTAACGATTGTTCCAATAAGCAGGGAGCAGAAAAGTCCCTGAGCCATACCAGACATAGCGTCGATTAAATAACGCTTAGCGTACTTATTCATTGTGTACCTCTAATAATGATTTGTGAGAAAAAAATAAAAATGTTCAGTAAATTACTTGGTAGATGTGATACGCGGTGCGCCGTGGCGTCGCCGGTAATGCAGGACTCTATGGACTCTGACGATTAGTTCATCTCAAACGTAAAATCTTTGGTAAAGATATCAGAAAAGACAGGAAGGTGCAATAAGGTATAGATGAGGGAGAAGTCTCTCCCTACGCTCCCAAGTCCTCGCTCACTACGTTCGCTGTGGTCTTGTCCGCTACCCACTCCCTAGGGGCTCTGCCCCTAAGACCCCGATAATTCCCCGCGAGTTAGCTTGCAAACTCGATAGTGAGCGAATGCGAACGTACAACGCCCCCAATAGTTTACGCTGCCATAGGAGGAGCTCCAGACGGTGATCCGTTCGGATTATCATTACCGTTGTCGTTCATATCAATAATCCACAAAAGGTGTCGGATTGTCGCTGGAAGTATTTCATGAATAAGTACCGTTTCTCCAGATGAAGCCGCTGCAACTTCTTCTGTCAGATCATTCATAAGCGGTGGAACCGCGCCGAGAACTCTTTCAGTTTCGAGCTCGCTGTACTGTTTCTTTGCCAGCGGCGGATTATGAGCAGCCAGAATATCTTCTGGGTAAAACTTACAAGGTCGCCATAATTTCTGACCATCTCGTGAACGGAAACTCGAAGCGCCAAAGAGGCGGCAAATAAAAGGGCGACCATTATATATAGAACAATGATATGGAGATGCAGAATTAAAAAGGCGACAGGTTTTTGAGCTGTTGTCAAATGGGAACTTTTCCTCAGCTATTTGCAGAGCAACTTCATTCTGATTTTCTATGAGCCATGCCGCCATGTAAAGGGCTTCGCTTTCCATTAAGTCTGGTTCAAAGCCTTCGCAACAATGTCCGCAGCCCTCCGGGCAATAAAACTTCGCGGCGTCGTACCACTCCTGCTGTTCCCGTGCAATGCGTTCATATGCAGCTTCCATCTGAATCAAAGTGTCATAAACGGAAGTTCCTTCTAAATTTTCTAAAACACCAGTAATCTGCGACATATTTGCCTCGATGACGAAAAAAGAATAATGAAGTGTAATGCCGAGTTCAAGATATTTAGGAAAAAATAAACGAAAAATTATAGTACGTAGCACCCCTAGGGGAAATCCCCTATTGTCTCCATAGAGTTTTCGGTTTATCCTTTAATTAAGGCAACCGGTTGCCTAAAAACTATTTTTTCATGTTACGGGTTCCTCCTGTATGTTATCCCGCAATATGAGATTGCCGACCTTTGGAACGCCGTATTCCTGCCTGGGTCGGCTTTTTTTTTGATAAGATTTGGAGATTGAATATGGTAACTATTTACGATATTGCTGAGGCAACTGGATATTCTGCGCCTACAGTTTCTAAGGCTTTGAACGGACAGGGCTCTTTAAGTGAAGAAACCCGCCAGAAAATAATGGCCAAGGCTAAAGAACTTGGTTACGAGCCAAATATTACAGCCCGCACGCTTACAACAAAACGTTCTTATCTTATCGGCGTAATATATGATGATACCGGAATGAATATGGGCTTTGCTCATCCTCTGTTCTCGCCGGTGCTTACCCGTTTCCGCGAAAAAATTGAAGCGGCTGGTTACGATATTATTTTCCTTTCCCGCCATTTTGATATGACTTATTTTTCTCACGCTAACTTCCGTTCTATTGATGGCGTGATTATCATAAACCCTGCAACTAATACTCCGGCAGATTTTGAAGATTTTGTAAAAACAAACTTACCGCGCGTTTCAACCAACTCAGTTTTTGATGGAATCTGTACAGTAATTACTGCAAACGAGCAGGGTGGTTATGAAGCGGCGGAATATCTTGTAAAACACGGGCACAAAAAAATCGGCTATATTTCGGCTCCTGTTGATGGTATTTCTACTGCGCCGGATGAACGCTTTACCGGCTTTAAATCTGCGCTTGAAAATTATCATCTTTATGATGATTCGTTTTACGAGTTGAGTTCAGGCTGGGATAAGGAAAGTGCTGCAGAAGCTTTTGGCCGTCTCATAAAGCGGCGCAAAGACCTCACAGCAGTTTTTGTAACTAACGATCAGCTTGCCTTTGGCGTTTATGAATACGCAAAGAAACACGGAATCCGTATTCCAGAAGATATTTCTGTAATTGGTTTTGATGATGAAATAGCTTCAGAATATTTAGGTCTCACTACCTTCCGCCAGAGCACAACAGAAATTGCCGACATCGCCTCACAAATGATGCTCGACCAGATTGACGGAAAAGATGTTCCGCCGATTATCCGCTGCCGTGCCGAAATTGTAGAACGTAACTCTGTAAAAACAATCAAAGGTCTTCGATTTTTCGGGTAACTTCGGTCACTAAAAGAAAAGTGACAAATGTCACCTCAAAGTAACCATTGTCACCATTGTTTTTCCGAACATCTGTGCCTATATTTATAGTCAGGAGGCAGGTGCGTATGCTCTTGTTTGGAATTATTCTTATTCTTGTTGGTCTTTACATAATTATTGTTCTCTTTGATTTTTCCAGAAAATACAAATTAAAGCATTCTAAAATCAGATGCAACAAATGCGGCAGCGAAGACACTGTAGTAAAAAACAATGACAGAAAAGATATATATACTTTCAGTTTTCGAAAAATAGAATATCTCGAGCGTAACCCTCCAAGTTTTTATTGCAATCAGTGCCAGAAAGAATACGACTGCAGGGAGGGCACATGGCTAAAAAAACATCGCTAATTTTAATTTTACCATTGCTGATTTTTATTTCCTGTTCACGTTTTGTTTCTACCGAACCTATCGAAAAGGATTGTGAATATCTTAAAACACTTCTCCCTGATGCAGCTATAGATTTTAGTCTTGCGGTAGATGACGGCTTAGATATGGATGAATTCTTAAAACTGGTTCGGAAAACTTATAAAATAGGTTCAACGCATAAATTCAGACGCTCTGCAATTGATGATAATGGAATCAATTCTGTTGCCTTTGCAAACGCTATTACCTGGAGTATCCAGAATTATTTACCACGGAAAAATGGACATATAAGCGTGACTGCTGGTGATGCACGCTTTTATCCTTTTTGCAGACAGAGATTTTTTGTATCAGATGTTTTTTTCGAGAAGAAGGGAGATGAATATTTCGTTACTCAAAGCGGCGAAAAAGGAATTCTTGAAGGAATGAAATATACTGGCGATAAAAACAATATTGTCCAGACCTTCTCAGACGGAAAAATAAAATACAGATATATTTTCTTTTCAGAGTTTTTACCAAATGACAAAGTTAATATAAATCTGAATGATAAAATTATAAAAATATCTGTCAGAGAAAATGAGCTATATCCTCGTAAAGGAAAAGATATTTGGTACGAAGCAGAGGACGATGTACTGACAGTTGTTGTAAAGACCTTTAAGCCTCGTTTGGAAAAAAATATAGAAGATTATGAAAAGACAGTGGAAGAAATCTGTAGTTTTATAAATAATTATTCTACGGTTGTATTTGATTTCCGCGATAATAATGGTGGTTTTAATTCTTATTTCAGACCAATTCTTGCAACTATGATTTTTGGCCAGCTTAACCCGAATAATGAAAGATTTGAAGAAAAGAATATTCGTCTTGATGAAAGGAACCTGCTTCTGGGAGATTATCTGTCTGCTGGAGAAAAAGAATTGCTTACAAAAACAGTATCAAGCAGAGCGATTGCTGATGGAAATATGATGTCGAATCATTATCTTGACCACAAAGATGAGAGATACTTCGTTTCTAAGGAACCGGAAGAAAAACTGGATTTTTCAAGCAGAGCTTTCAAAGGTAAAATATTTGTAATTACTAATTCATATACTGTTTCAGCGGCTGAAACTGCATTAGCTGCTATGAAGTATTATTTCCCAGAAAATGTCATTCAGCTTGGTTCAAAAACAGCAGGTATGTTAGATTTTGGAGGCTCCTATGTTTATGTTCTTCCAGATTCAAAAGTTCGGTTAAATCTTTGTTATGTAGACAATACAGGAAACCCTATACTTGCCCCAGAAAACGGCTGGCGTGGTGATACAGAAGGCTTTTACCCGGATTTCTGGTTCTTTGCAGATACAGAAAATGATATCAAAAAGTTTATAAAGGAAACGAAATGAAAAACAAATCAATTTTAAAAAGTGTAATTATTCTGATTACGTTGATGTCTGGGCTTTTGAGTTGTAAGGCAGAATCTGAATTCGCAGCAAAACCAATTGTAAAAACAGTTGGAAAAATTGATGTTATGGTTGACCCTAATGTTGAGATGATGATGATTTTGGGGCGGATTGCCGGGGCTGGGCCATACGCGGGTGATCGCAAAATTAATGAAGCTTATGTTGATGATGTAGACGAATATTTTAAGGATTTTATGTATTCACCTGCGGCTATCAGACTGATGAGATATCAATTGAGTTATCAAGCTCTTCCTGAATTCGGAATGTATTTAAATGAGGATGATTCTGATTTTAAGCTGAAACTGAATAATAAAAACTTTCTGGTTCAAAACAGGCTTGCTCTAGGCTATATTCAGGCTAAAGAAGTTTCATACTATAAAGATGCGGCTTTTCGCGAAACGGTAAGGGCATTTAGAAAGGATTCTGATTTTGACAGATTTTTCCTTGCTCATCAGAAGGTTTACGAAGAAATGATAGACCAGACTTGTGACTATCTTAATAAATCTGATTTTGAGAGCTGGTACGAAGACTTTTATGGAATCAAATTAAAAGAACATGTCTGCCTCTATATGACCTATATGAGTGGCGGTGGAAATTTTGGAATATCTGTTAGAAATAAAAAAGGAAGGGATGTTCCGCATATGGTTGTTTGCGGCGGTCAGAGTGTAGAAAATTTTCTATTTCTGATTTCACATGAATTTTCTCATCCAAGAACAAATCCTGTGCTTTATGAACTTGCTAAGAATGAAAAGCTTATTAATAAATTTAATGAAATCTATAAAAAGTATTCAGATATATATTTTAGAGATGGTTATGGTGATGGATATTCAATCATGGGAGAAATGCTAAATCAGGCCTGCGCAAATAAATATCTGGAAACCATTTTTGATGAAGAAGGAATGGAGCAGGTGAACAGAGAATCTTTAGTAGGCTTCCGAAAATATGTATACACACCACAGATTGCAGATTTTTTAGATAACTACATAAACAACCGCAAGCGCTACAAGACCCTTATGGATTTTGAGCCGGAACTCGAAAAGTTCCTGGAAACGTTAGAACTAGAGTAACTCCGGTTATTTTTAGATTTCAACTATTTACAATTACGATTTTTGTGGGGATGATGATTATATGAAATTTAAGAAATTGATTTGTTCTCTCTTGTGTTTAATCATTACACTCGCATTTTCTTTTGGTAATGAAAAATTAGACAATGATATTGCATATTTAAAACGCGTGTTATCAGAAGCGTACGCTGGCTATGAATACAACGTTGAACAGGGCTTTGATTTTGATGCAGCGATTGAAAATGTGAGAAACTTGTATTTTAAGAAGGCAGAAAAATCAAAAATTGATCCTGAAAAAGTTTCTTCAAAATTACTAGCATCCTGTATAAATACAGAAATTGTTCAAAAACTGAAAGTTCTGGATCATCATTTTGCAGTTATGCTTCCGGGACGAGTATATAGTCTGAAACGACAAGTGTGGCTTTCTTCTGAAGTTTATTTCACAAAACAGGGAGATGACTATTTTGTATCTTACTCTAAAGATTCAAAAATAAAGAAAAACTCAAAATATACTGGAGACCCGGAAAAACTTTTTAAAGTAATTAGGGATAATCAGGAGTGTTATGTTTTTGGAACATTTGCAAAAAAAAATATCAAGGAAACAGAAATATCAATAAATAATAAAACATATAAGACAAAGCTCTATATGGGGAATTTTGCAAGGGAATATGAGAGAGGACATTTAGGCTTACAGAAAACTGATAAAACGCTTTATCTTTCTATCAGTGATTGTATGTTTAATGGATATGATAGAACAGATCATGCACTTCTTGCGAAAAAACTACAGGATTACCTTCAAGAATTAAGAAATAATACCTTTGAGAATGTGATCGTTGATTTACGTGGCAACAAAGGTGGAATAGTAGAGAACATAACTCCTGTACTTGCGAACCTAAATTTTGCAGGCGATTATAAAAACCTTGATAAGGTATACAAAAAAATCAGCACTTTCGACAGTTGTAAAATAAAAGAATCGGAATTGATTGATGAAGCGGTAAAAGGATTTAAACAAGAGAATCCGGCCTATGACAAATTTATAGTTGAAGATTCAACAACAGAATATCGTAGAAATAATTGCGTAACTGAATATGACTTTGAACCAGCCTACAAAGGTAAACTCATACTTATCTGTGATTTTAATAGTGCATCTGCAAGTGAAAATTTTATAGCCTATTCGTATATTTTTGAAAATGTATATCTGATAGGAACAAACAGTTCTGGTACAATTGATTTTGCCGGGTTGTATGATTATTATCTTCCAGAATCAGGCGTGGGGTTGCACATAGCTTCAATAAGCTTTAAGGAGTCAGATTACCTCCAGAAAAATCCCCACTGGCATGGTGACACAAAAGGTTTCTATCCTGATTACTGGTGTACAGACAGTTCGCTTTTGCCAACACTTGTTGCAATCACAAAAGATAAAAAGCTGAAGAAATCACTTCGTGGTTTGCACAAGCAGTTGCTATAGGCTTGAGTTCTGGCAAGACGGCTTTTTATTCTATCGACAAAACAAACTGACTCAAAACGAGTTTCAGGGAGTTTGCGTTTTTACAGCCGAAATATTTAAGAATTCCAGTCATATCTTTTTTTACGAGTGAAGTAGAAAGGTTATGCTTCAGGGCAATTTCGCCGTAGGTTTTGTTGTTGGTCATTACTTCATATAAAATCATCTTCTGGCGGTCTGAAATATCATAATCTTTTAAGTGCATTACTTCGCCGGATTTTGGAAGCTTGACTTCTTTAGAAATAAAAAGTTCCTGCTGAATTGCGGGAATAAGGGCTTTGAGCTTTTTTTTGTATGTCAGGATGATTGAATAAAAAGCGCAGGCAAAAAAATATGTGCAACCCAATGCCATCCAGAATCGTTCTTTCCCATAAACTATGGAGCCCAGAAGTGTAATTGTAAAAGCGATATACATCAATACAACTATTAACTTTATTTTTTTACCGGAAAATCCTGAGTTCAGGTAGATAAGAATAATCATTAAAGAGAATAAATATACGCCCAAACTTTCATAACCGGTTAGGGTAGAAAATATACACTCTAAAGTAAGCGCGGAATATATAATTATAAGATTCTTTGGAAAAAGAAACATAAAAACGCAGAGTATTGTTGATGTAACATTTACTGCTGGAATTACAATCTTATAGTAAGGAACAAGTGTTACTCCAGACCATTCTTCTTGCATAAAGATACTGCAATAAGAGGCAATCAACAAAAAAACAAATCCACCAAGGGCTAAATATTGAATAGGCTCTAACTTTTTAAAATTCAGTTTCATAAAAAAAGTATATCACAGATGAGATTAACTTGTAAAACGAAAACGGCTGTTTATTCTCCGTAATCAGGAGGACTTTCAGCTGCCGCCAGTGCTGCGCTTGCGAGGTCTGCAATGTAGCCTGCTTCTGTGGCCTTTTCTTTTGTTGTGCCGGCTTGTCCGAGTGAAAGGCGCTGCAGGTCTTTTTTATCGTTTCGCTGTGCGTTGAGATCGCGGGCCTTCAGCAGTATGTCTGCGGCTTCCGGGGCTTTGATATGCAGGCACTGAGCAATTGCGCTTTCTTCGGCTGCGGCGAGATTTTCCAGAGTGAGGAACTGGCGCTGTAATTGAAGGGCTCGTTTTTCGCCAACTCCAGGCAATTCGAGGAAAATTGATTTTGTGTTTTCTTTTGTACGCAGCTGCTGGTTTCGGCTTGTGGCAAAACGGTGAGTTTCGTCTCGTACGCGCTGTAAGAGGCGCAGGGCATCGCTTCGTTTTGGAAGACAGATTGGGGTGCTGTTGCCAGGGCGGTAAATCTCTTCATCACGTTTTGCAAGACCTGCAACAGGAATGTCGAGACCAAGAGAATTCAAAATCTCTTCTACAGCGTTTACCTGGCCGATACCTCCATCTATTAAAAGCAAATCTGGCAGTTCGGCCTGTTCGTTGAGCAATCTTGTGTAGCGGCGCGAAACTGCTTCCTTCATTGAGGCAAAGTCGTCTATGAGCCCGTCTGTAGTTTTCAGGCGGAAATATCTGTAGTTCTTTTTATCCGGGTTTCCGTTGTAAAAACTGATGAGCGAGGCAACCGGCCATTTACCGCCGATGTGGGCAATATCAAAACCTTCGATTCTAACCGGCAGTGTATCGAGGCCAAGCTTTTCCTTGAGTTCTTCCATTGCAGGTGTGTCGCCACGGTCTCGCAGGCGGCGAACAATATCTTCCTTTGCATTCTGTTTTGCCATCTGAATGGCTGCAACGTCGCGCGGAAGGTCACGGGAAGCAACCATAATTACCTGAGAAGTTGCTTTCTTTTCTTCGTGAAGCCAGCGCGAAATATGTTCAAACTCGCTGGTCTGCGGAATGTAAACCTGCGGCGGAATTGTGTGAATATCATCATAAAAGACTGCCATAAACTCAGCAATCAAATCATCATCATCATTAAGGGATTCGGCGCGGTAATTTTCACGGCCAAGCAGCTTGCCCTGGCGAATCTTAAGAACCGTAAAGCTAACCAGCTCGCCTTCGCTATGGTATGCAATGTAGTCGCGGTCATCAGAATCAAAGCTTTCTACTATATTCTGATTCTGCAATACCATAAGGGCTTTAATGCCGTCGCGCAATCTCGCCGCTTTTTCAAAATCAAGTGCCGCTGCTGCCGCCTTCATTTCGGCCTGCATCGCTTTTACAGTTTCTTCACCTTTTCCCTCAAGTAGCCTTTTAATTTCACCGATGTATAAATTGTAGGACTCTTTAGAAATTTTACCGCAGCATGGTGCCTTACATTGCTTCATGTGATAGTAAAGACAAGGGGTGTCCCTCTTACGAAGAGTTCTGCAATGGCGAATCGGATACAGCTTGAAGATAGCTTCAAGAAATGTTTCGAGTGCCGCAACATCCGGAAATGGTCCAAAATAAGTGGAACCGTCCTGTAAAATGCGGCGAGTCTTATAAATCTTTGGGAAATCCTCTTTGGTGATTCTCAAAACAGGGTATGATTTACCGTCCTTAAGACAGATGTTGTAGCGGGGATTGTACTTTTTAATAAGGTTGTTTTCCAGCAGCAGAGCTTCGTACTCGTTAGCTGTTGTGATGTATTCAATAGAGTTGGCGTGGGAGATTAAAAGCCTTGTTTTTACGCTCTGTTGTCCTGAAAAATAGGAAGACAGGCGGCTCTTAAGGCTCTTTGCTTTTCCCACATAAATTACGGTGCCTTCTGCGTTTCGCCACAGATAGACACCACTAGATTGAGGAGCTTTCAGAGCTGTTTCGTGCAAAATGTCGCGGGTTGTCGCTGGCTTTGCACTGGTAGTTTTGGCTGTCATGTTATGTTAGGAAATTGTATCAAAAAAAGACTTCTTATTATAGCGCTTGCCCTTGCAATTTGTGCCTGCGGTACGGCTGATCTTTTTGCAAAAGAAGTTGTGCTCGGTGGAAAAAACGGCTGGCCACAGTTTCAGCAGCAGGAAAATATCACAACAGGAAAAGGCCGCTACGGATATGATTGTATACAGCTTGCTTCCAACTCTTTTGTTTTTGATGAATATACCGACCTCCTTATTGATTTTGAAAATGCCGAAATGCCTATTTCAGACGGCGACTACACAATTAATAGAAATAATTTTCAGCTGACAAATCAGACTAAAAATGAAAAAGCTGCGGGGCTCAGCCGCAATATGGGTGGCTTGTCTGTTTCCGGCAAACCTGGCACCTTCTTTGGCTCAGAAGGCCTTATGGGGTCTTTTTCAATTGAATTCTGGCTTTGTCCTTCGATTGCGGAAAACGGCGAAATTGTCCTCAATTGGGAATCTTCAAAAAATGAAGACGGGCAACTTGTTTTTCAGGTTATTAACGGGACATTCGACAAGGGCCATATTAAGTGGGAATTAAATAATATTTTTGATTCATATCTCAATGCATCAGGCAAGAACGAAGTAGAACTTAAAGGTAGTTCAAAAATCATTCCAGATGTATGGAGCTATCATGTTCTTTCGTATGATTGCGAAACTGGAATTCTTGAGTATGTAGTTAATGGAATTACAGAAGATATAACTTATATAACTACCGACCGTTCGGAAGGTGGAGATGTTAGTCTTGTCTATCTTGGAACTCCTTCTGAACTTTCAATCTGTTCTGAATATACCGGCAAAATTGATGACTTTAGAATTCTGCGCCGTCCATATACTCCTCCAGATTATCAGTCTGCAGACAATGCCGGCGGAATCGGACACACACAATATTTGCCGGGTGGCGGAAGTTTTGTAACAAAGCCTGTTATGGTTTCAACTGGTTCTATACTGAACAAACTCGAAGCAGAAATGAGTGTTCCTTCTCAGACTGCAGTGTGCTATTACGTGCGCTCCGGCGAAAATTTCTACGGCTGGACACATGACTATCCTGAGTGGAAACCTGTAGAAAGCGGTGAACAGCTTACGGGAATTACAGGTCTATATTTCCAGGTAATGGCAGAACTTTTACCAGATGGAAACTGTGATCAGACCCCTGCAATTACTGCTATCACTCTGGATTTTACAGAACTCCCGGAACCTCTTCCTCCATTTGTTGTAAAGGCGGTTGCTGGAAATGGAAGCGTAACTGTTTCATGGAATTATTCTGTAGATGATACAGCAGGCGGATATTATCTTTATTACGGAACCCGCCCGGGTGAATATCTTGGCCGCATGGCAATAGAAGGTGAATCACCAATTAATGTTGGAAATACAACTTCGTATACAATCACAGGATTGGAAAACGGAAAAATATATTATTTTGCAGTTGCAGCCTGGTCTGCTTATGATATAAGGGTTGTAGGAAATCTTTCAAAAGAAGTTTTTGCGCGTCCATTGGCACGGTTAAAATAGAAGAGGGGAAGTAGGATATGGCAAACAGTTTAATTTTAGCAAAGGCTCGAAATGCGGTTACAGCACATGACTGGACTACAGCAGCACGCTTGTATAAAGAGCTGCTTCGTGGTGACGAGTCGAATGCTGAATATATTCAGCAGCTTGGAAGCATTTTTGTACGTGCGGGTCAGGATGAAAAAGCAATTCCTTATTATGAAAAGCTTGTAGAAATGAATCCAGAAAGCCCGGATGCAATGATAAGTCTTGGTGCCATTTTCCGCCGTCTCAAACGTTATGAAGATTCTGTAAATATTCTTCACAAGGCTCAGGAGATTTCTTCTGGCAGTCCTACAATAAATTATAATCTTGGCTTCACCTATAAAGAGATGGGCGACTACGACGATGCAATTGATTCTTTTGAATCTGTAATTGCTCAGAATCCGAATGATGTTCTTGCTCACAATCATCTTGGCTCAATCTATTTTTCAAAAAAAGAATATGACAAGGCTGTTAGTGCCTATAAAAAAGGTTTGCAGGTAGATCAGAATCATCCAATTTTAAATTACAATCTTGCTCATGTTTATGAAGAAATAAAAAACTATCCTGATGCAGTTCGAAGTTATGAAGTTGCTCTCAAAACAAGACCGGGCTGGCTCGATGCTATCCGCGATTTCAGTGAGTTACTTATTCACTGTCAGGAAACAAAACAGGCACAGGAACTTGTCGAGCAGTCTATCAAACTCCATCCGGATGATGTTGAACTCTTGTGCATTCTCGGCCGCATTTATCTGAATCAGTTTGATTATGACAATGCGACAAAAACTTACAGACGTGCAGAAACTCTGCGTCAGAATGATATTGGAATTTTAGTTGGCCTTTCTAAATCTCTCGAAAAGGGAATGAAGATTGATGAGGCTATGGATAAAATTCTCGATGCAGTAGATATTGCACCGGAAGACCTCGATGTTTGTAAGCAGTATGCACATGTGCTTCTTTCTGCCCAGCGTTATGAAAAAGCTCTCGATTTGATTCAGAAGATTGATGAAAAGAGTGGCGGAAAAGATTTACAGATTCTCGACCTGTATGGTCAGTATTTTGTTTGCCGTGGAGATGAAGAAGCTGCCAATACTTATTTTGATAAAATCAGAAGAATTAATCATCACTATAAAGATTATATGGTTAATGCTGCTTCTCGATATATTCAGACTGGCGATTATGATAAAGCTGAAGCAATGGCAGAAAAGTTTATCGATAGCCGTCCTAAAATGCCTGAAGGATATAACTTGTTAGGTACAATTAATACACACCGCGGACAGCTGAATAAGGCAAAGGCAGAATTCGAAAAAGGAATCTCGTTAAAGAATCCTAACATTTATGCAGTTAAGGAACTCGAAAAAATTTACAACGAGCTTGAGGCAAATAAGGAAATCTTCAATACTGAAGAAATGCCTATCGCTGTGGATGCAGATAAATTAAAGGCAGAAGATGGTGGAAATTTACAGGATGAAAAATTAATTGCCACAGATGCTGAAACTGCAGATCAGTTAGATGCACTTAACGCAAATGGAAATAGCGACGATCCTCTTTCTGATATTCATAGTCTCGAAGTTGAGCCTCCAATTGAACAGGCTCTCGCTGGTGAAGATGGTGATTTCTGGGAAGATTTTGATGATGACCCGGATGCACAGAATAACCCGATTACAGAAGAAAATGATACTTATGATGAAAACTCAGAAGATACAGATTTGCTTTCTATGATGACACCAGATGCCGCAGATGAAAATAACAGTCTGAAAGATGGTCTGACAGAAGATGAAGATAGCTTTGATTTTTCTGATTTTGACGATGGTAAAGTTGAAGAAAGTGATTTCGAGGAAAGTCCTGTAGAAGCTCCAGAAAGTGAAGCATCTGCAGAAACTGCACCAGAAGTTGTACCAGAGACAGAAAGCCTAAAGACTCCTGTGAGTGAACCGGTACAAAATGTTGGAGCACCACAACCTATATCAGATATGGAACCTGCACCTGTTTCTTCTCAGCCTGCTTCACCTGTAGTTGAGCCTGTAGCAGTAGAGCCAGAGCTTACAACTAATGAAGCCAGTCAGATGATGCAGGAATTGAAACAGCATCAGAAAGAGCTCGAACTTCAGCAGAGAGAATTTGCATTACAGCAAAAAGAATTTGCAGAAGAACTCAAGCAGGAAAACGAAAAAATGATAGTGGAAACAGTTTCGAAAACTGTTGATGAAAAACTTTCGGAATATGATTTACGTTCTGAACCAGTAAAAGAATCTGTTGAAGAAGCAGAGCTTGTAGATGAGCTGGAAACAAACGAAGAGTTCATGCCTGAGATTCCTTCAGAAGAACTTCATTTTGATTCTCTGTCTCAAGAGCAGACTTCAGTAGATGATTCAGAAATTGAATTATATGATGACGATTTTACCGATGTAGGTTTTGGAGACGAGCTTACAGAAGAGGAGGTCTCTATGGCAGAGTCGGAAGAAATTCTTGCAGAAGAAGCACAGCTTGATGGAATGGAACCGAGCGAAATTCAGAGTAAGCCTATGATGAATGAAGATTTGGATGATGTCGAATTTGCATGCGTTACGGACTTCATTGAAGAAGAAGTTGCAGTACCACTTAGTGATGAACCATTTGCAGATGTAACTGATGTAGTGAGTTTAAATGAAGTTGCAGATAAGGCTGAAGCTTCGGATGCAGCTGATGATAACTTTATTACAGCAGATGATATGCTCGATAAGATTGAAAGAATTCTTAATGATGATGATTATGCAAAATCTTGCGAGGCAGAGCTTGAACTCTTTAAGAGACTTCGTACTCTTTCTAACTACCTGCCTGAACGTGAAAAGAACTCTTTTGATTGCTGCCGTATGCGCATGGTAATTGAGTATATCATTTCAAAGATGTCTGGAAAACCTGGCTTACTCATTACTGCCGAGTCGCTTATAAAATCTGGAGTTCTCGGTGAAGAATATAACCGCCAGCTTGAAGACTGCAGTGATGAAGAGTTGAGCAATGATTTAATCTGTCATGTAATTAAAGATATGAAGAAACTTGCGCAGGGACTGGAAGATAAATATCTTTGCACAGCCCTCTGCGTAAGTGCAGATGGAATCCTCGAGCAGATTGCTCTCAGAAATCAAAAGAGCGCTATATTCGAATAATTCTAGAATGAGTGATAACCTCATTGCCGTCTTCGGTGATGAGGACATCATTCTCAAGGCGTGTACCGCCAATTTCCACATCATAAAGACCTGGCTCACAGGTCAAAATCATTCCAGGTTTAAATAACATTTTTGGATCCTGAGTCATGTTTACACGCGGTGGCTCATGGATCTCAAGTCCGATTGCGTGACCAAGTCCATGTGGCATTTTTCGTTTAGCGGCTGCAAATACAGAATCACATTTTTTTGCTGCATCAAGGATTGGTTTACCAGGCTTGTAAAGTTTAAGTGCTTCATCATAGGCTTTCTGTACAAGCTCGAGCTGCTTTTCCTGAACTTCTGTAAGCGGACCTTTTGCAACTGTCAAAGTAGTGTCGCTTGTGTAACCATTGTAAACTACACCAAAGTCCAGAATCGAAAGTCCCTGTGCAGGCCATTCAGCTGCTGTGTAACCTGGGAATGCATGAATTGCAAAACTTCGAGAAGGGCCGGCTGCTAAGGTATCAAAGCCTGTGCGCTGGCAGCCGTTTTCGCGGAGCATTCTTTCAATCAAAAGTGCTACATCAGTTTCGGTTTTGATTTTTCCCTTATTAATCTGTTTTTCTATTTCATCAATGATCAGGTCGCCTACACGTGCAGCTTCGCGGGTACATTCAATTTCGTATTCATCTTTCTGCATGCGGCAATCCATTACGAATTTGTGTGCGCCATCTTCTTTACAGCGGCAATCATAATTTGAAAGTGCATCAATGAATTTAAGATAATCTGGATATGTGAGATATGGTGGAAGTTCTACCTTGCTGTTTTCTCCGTGAGTGTAGCAAACGTTGAGCATAGCTTTTACAGCATCAATGTCCTTATTCTTATAGCGTGTATAAGGAACCATCTTATCAAAATAAGCCTGCTGCTTTGCAAGGTTTTCATCCCAAGGAATGAGCACGCTGTAGCCGTCGCTGAAAATAATAAGAACAGCGTCACTTGGATGGTTTGTGTAATAAGGCACTGCCGGGTCGCGGTGTTCTTCACTGTCAATAAAAACGCAGGCACCTGTGTCTGTGTCGTGCAGATAGGCTGCAAGGCGGTTGCGGCGTGCGCGGTAAATTTCTTTCAATTCATCATTTGTGTATTGTTTCATTTCTTCACCTTCTTCAAAATAACTCTCACGATTTCATCTCGTGTAATCACAAGTTCCAGTACTCCGATAAGAGCAAAAACAATTCCAGAAATTACAATCGGTGCACCGTAGCAGATGATTTTACTGTAACCCGCAAAATAGTCAACTGTAAGTTTGTGCACAAAGTATGTTGGAACTGCGGCAATCACAGAAAATACGCACATTTTAAGAGCGTACAAAATTGTTCCACGTGCAAGTTTTCCAACTTCAATGCTTTCCATTTTCTTCATAAAGATAAAAAGGAAAACGGTATTTAAGAGACTTGCGACACTCAGCGCCAATGCAATTCCATTTCCTTTCATTGGTCTTGAGAGAATTAATACAAGAATAATGTTTGAAGCGAAATTAATTAATCCGGCAATTGTCGGAAGCTTTGGCTTTTTCTGAGCATAAAATGCTGGTGCCATGATTCGATTCAATGCAATAAATAGGAGCCCTGCAATGTGGAAACGGAAAACTCCGAGTGTCATTGCAACAGAATTATCATCAAACTGATTTTTTTTGTACAGAAGAGAAATCAGTTCGCGGCCAGTAATCAGCGAGTAGGCGGTGATTGGAATAGAAATCAAAGTCATAATTTTGATAGCCTGAAGCAGCATCTTGTTGAACTCGCCCCAATCTTTTTTGTTAGCAAAGCCTGACAAATCCGGAAGAATTACAGTTCCTATCGATACCGCAAAAATTCCAAGAATTAATTCCTGAAGGCGCAGACTGTACTGAAGACTTGATGCTATTCCAGGTCCTACATATTTTGCGAGTGAAGTAGAAACAGTGTCGTTAAGCTGATAGGCAGCAATTCCAACAATTGTAGGTGCAATCAGCGAAAGTACTTTGCGAGTACCCGGATTTGAAAAAGAATTTTTAATGGAAGTAACTCCAACTTTCCAGCCGGTTTTCATAACGAACGGCCATTGGAAAATTGCCTGAACACTTCCTCCTAAAATAACACCAAGTGACATTGCGCGTGCCGGGTTCGAAGTATGTGGGGCAAGCAGATATGTGCTTACAATTACAATTCCATTGAACATAACTGGAGTAAATCCAGAAGGTGCAAAAATTCCGCAGGTGTTAAGAATTCCCTGGAAAAATGCAGCAATCGAAATCAGGAAAAGATAAGGGAACATAATTCTTGTAAGGGCAGCAGTTTCGCTTCTTTCAAGAAGATAATATTCCAGCTGGGCAGCATAATCAGCAGAACCTGCTTCCGGTGCCTTACAGAAAAGCGGCATGATGAATGGAGTAATCAGAACTCCAAGAACAACTACACAGGCTGTAAGAAATGTTACGAGAGTGAAAGTTGCATGCAGAAATTCCTGAGTTGATTTTTTGTTTTCATCAGATTCGCCTTTTGCAAGGTAATCCTTAAAGGTAGGAATAAATGCTACAGAAATTGCATTTTCCGCAAAAAGTCTGCGGAAAAGATTTGGTATCATAAAGGCTACTGAAAAGCAGTCGGCATAAAGACCAGTTCCTAAAAAAGAAGCCTTTGTCATCTCGCGTATAAGTCCCATAATGCGCGAAGCAAAGGTCATTAATGTGAGCAAAAGCCCGGAACGTACTATTGATTTAGATTTTTTAGACATACGTTAACTATAAAAAAATTGCGTTTTTTATTCAATTCATTTATAATGGAAGTTACTACAACGTTTGCGAGACCTTCATTTCAAAATAATCATTAAAAAAAGCTCGGAGAAAGTACAGACTCATTAATTGATTGTTTCGTCACTGCATCCATTGCAACGACGTCTTTTGGAGGACTCACTGTGCCTGGCAAAATACGATTCTTTTCAAGAGTTGGAAAAACACGAATTATTCCAATCGGTTTAAAGATGCTTCTCATCTTTATATGTCTGATTTTGCTTTCAAACTTTATTACAAATTTTATTTCGCTTCAGCTTACCCAGCGTCAGATTATTAATTTGAATAATACTATTATGGTAAGTCAGCTCAAGGAACTTTATACAACCTCTTCAAATCAATATCAGATATTTGCATATTCAGGAAATAAGAATGAAAGTATTGATGCAATGTGTAAGGTTGCTAAAACCGGTTTTGCAAATCCAAACAGTATTGCACTTGGACTAAGTCCGAACGGGGATCTTCAATTTTTTGCAGATGCAAATGAACTTGCTCTCCCTCCAGAATTCAGTGGAACAGAAACCTTAAATATTATTAATGCAGATAGAGAAACAGGAATAGAAGAGGGCTCAATTTATTTTGAAAGTCCTTATGGTGAATATTTTGGAGTTTATAAATTTCATGATGACTGGGGCTATTATATAGTTCGTGCAGAATTGCGTGCAGATCTGGAAAAAGCAAACTACAGAGTTTATGGAATTATTTCTGCCCTTATCATTATTTTGACATTCATCTTTATTGCAGCCGGATATATTACAATCCGCCGAGAGTTCAGAACCTTGCGTTCCATTACAGATGAACTTCTTCAGATGCAGCAGAAGAAAAAACTTGAACTTATTGATATTTCAAAAGCACCAAATGATGATGTTACTTACATGGCAGCATCCTTCAATTCTCTGTCTATGCAGGTTAACAATCTGCTCGATACCTTCCAGAAATTTGTTTCAAAGGATATTGTTGCCAAAGCTTATGCCGGCCGCGATGTAGGACTCGAAGGAAGTCAGCGTGATCTTGCAATGCTCTTCTCTGATGTTAAGAGTTTTACTTACCGAACAGAAACTTTGGGTAACGATATTATTGAAGTGCTCAATGTTCATTACAACCGTGTAATTCATAATGTTCATGAAAATTATGGAATTGTAGGTTCGATTATTGGAGATGCAATTCTTGCAATTTATGGAACACTTGATTCATCAAAATCAAAAGCTTATAACGCAGTTATTTCTGCATGGAATATTACCCGCACAACTGCAGAACTTCGTAAGGAGATGCTGGCACGTCGTGAGGAAATAGAAAAGAAGCGCAAACTAACAGGATCAGAAGAAAGAGTTTTCCAGGCAGTTATGGTAGATGTCGGTGTTGGTATAGATGGCGGAAAAGTTTTCTACGGAACAATCGGGCGTAATGACTTTAATGATCCACGTCAGGCACATATGACAAATACTGTAATCGGAGATACGGTAAACTCGGCTTCACGTTTGGAAGGACTAACAAGAATCTATCATATTCCGGTAGTAGTTTCTGAATCAATTAAAGATGAGGTAAGTGCAGAAACTGCCCGCTATAAATTTATAGAAATTGATACAGTACAGGTAAAAGGAAAAACAGAAGGAAAGAAGATTTATTTTCCATTTGACACAAATGAGATGGAAGAGAATCTGCTTGCAGAATATCAGAAATTTGAAGAGGGCTTGAAGGCTTATTACGAAGGCGATTGGAAAACTGCACGCAAAGTATTTAAGGGACTTGAACTGGAAGTTACTCAGGTATTCCTTGAGCGAATGGGATCAAAAGGCGCACCAGAAGGTTGGAGTGGAATATGGGCAATGACAACAAAGTAAAAACTTCAAAAATGACAGATGAAGAAAAATCTCAGCAGATTCACAAAGAAGTAATGCTCTTTCTCGGTGATGAAGTAGAAAGAATTCATCATGGTACTTCGGACCAGAGTTATAATATTGAAGAAGAATATGTAAAATCAAGAAAAAATCATTCTCCATTTTCTGCCCTTATGCTGATAGGCTGTTTTCTTCTTGTTTTTGGAATTGCATTTTTCATGACAAGAATCATCTCTTCTAAGAATCAGGAAATTACAGTCAGTCTCGATGAGTTTGAAGATTTGAATCTTAAGAATCTCTTAAATACAGTTACAGCAGCGCAGACCAATTATGAGAACGCAGTAAAAAAGCGGGCAACAATTGAAGGTGATATGGCTGTAAAAATGAAGGCTGCAGAAGATGCCAGAACAAATGATATCTTCGTTGTTGATTCTATGAACCTGCGTTCAAAAAAAGTCTATAATCAGCGCATAGCAGAAGTAGAAGAAAAATACAGGGCAGCTGTTGCCGCTGTACACGAAGAGTTTGATGCTCAATTGATTCAGGCTGATCGCGAAGTTGAAGAATATAAAAAGCAGCTTGCAGAATTCGATGCTGCAAAAATTGAATTAGCTAAAGAGAAAGAAAAGGCAATCGACAGTGAGCGAAAAGTAAAGGAATTAGAGCAGAAAAAAATCAAAGACCAGTATGAGGAGCGAATTGCAGAACTCAATAAAAAACTCTCTGATACACAAAAACGAAACTCAGAAGATATGCGTGCTGCAGTTAGTTCTGTTTCTGCCCAGTATCAGTCAGAAATAGATAAACTTGATCCTGTACTTACTGACAAGATTGCAAAAGATATTATTGCCCGTACCAGCACAAGCTTTGTCCAGGATTTTAATGGAACATCTGCGCTGACAAACCGTGGTGTTAATTCTACCAAAGTGTCTACGGCAATGGACTCATATCAGAAAATCTTTGATGATTATTCTTATCTGGACAAAACCGTAGCTTCAATCCCGCAGAAAAATTCTATCCCATCTTATGTAGCTGCATCTCATAAACTTGTAAACTCAATGAGCGAGACTTTTGTTAATACAACAGTTTCTTTCTATAACGAGACCGTAGAGTTGAATGGAAAAATCAACGAGCTCGATAACAAAGTAAATAACCTGAATAATGAAATCAACAATTTGAACAATAAAATTAATCTTATCAACGAAAAAAATCGCGAGAACCTTTCATCTCAGCAGAGTTTCTATGAAGACATGATGGAAAATATTATGACTGTAGCAAAAACTTCTGCCGTAATCCTTCGTGCCGAAGATTATGAAAAAATTGAAGTTTATGTTGCAGGTAAAGCCCGTTATTTGATCACAGAAGAAGGTGCGGATGCTGATTTTAAGCAAGATAAACTTACTGTAAAAGGAAAGATTTTCAAGCAGGAAGATGATACCTATAAGTTTGTGGTCTCAGAAGATAAAAACGGTAACATACCGGAAATCCAGTTTAATCTTTTGACCAGCGGAACCTCAGTAAGAATTCTCAGTAAATAATTGAAAATCAAGTAATAGAAGAATTCTGCCGATAATTGTAGTTATGGAAGAGTACAATTTTGGTGAGGAGCTTCAACAGGCTCTAAGTAAAAAGCAGGAATGGTATAACACGGAATGTCTTCAGGAACTTCTAAATGAATACCGGCTTATTCATACCTGTACAAAAAATTTATATGATTATTTCGTAAAAAAGTCTCTTATTCAGCCAGACCCTTATAGACTGGATAAAAAGATTTCTGAAATTATTGTGCCGGAATCTTCTCCTTTTTCCGAAAGTGAAATAAAAAAAGTATTCGGCGCGCGTTTTTCAGATTATGAAACCATGCTCGATTTCCTTTGTTCTTATTTCCGATTTTCTATCGAAAACTTTTCCATTCAGACAGTAAAAAAACTAATCGACTTAAACAAAGTTTTTGAATGGGATGACCTTTCAATGAACTCTGTAAAAATGAATACTCGTGCTCTTGCGATGACTATAAATAGCGCAAAGATCAATGCACCTAATGTAGCTCAGAGTATGATAAATGACAGTGTTGCAAAATGTGCAGCATCAACAAAAAATATTTCCAGAATGTTGAATGAGCTGGGACTTTTCCTGCGTGAACTTTTTAAGGGGGGCCTCAGAAAAGATTTGTTTGATCATCCTGATTTTAATAAAGCAAAGGCCGCTGAATCCGCAGATGCAGAACTTGCAGAAATCAGAAGATTGTATACAAAAGTTACCGGTAAAAAAACAATGTATACAGATTTGATTGCCGAGATAGTTGAAGAAGATCACGGACCTGATAAAGAAAGAAAACAGGCTGCTGTATTAGACCGACTTGCAATTAAGGGCTCTTCAAAAGTAGAAAAGAAAAAGGCGGCTGGCCCGGATACAAAAGAAATGCTCATACAGGCAGTTTTAATGCTTGGTGCTATGGCTCCAACTCTTACTCAGCTGCATGCAAAACTTGTAGAAAATTTTAATCTCCTGTATCAGAAAAAAAATACTTTCTTTAATAAGCTGATGAAGGCTTTGAGAAAAGCTTTCCATATTGCTGAAAAAGAACGTATTTGTAATCTTCCTATAAAAGATGCAAAAACTGGTGTTGAGAGAATTCAGAAAGTTAATGTAACGGATTTCCTGTCTGACCTTACTCGAAAAGAACGTGCCTATAATGGAATCGGAATGAAGGGTATAGAGTTTCAGAAAATTAACTCTTCAAATGAAGATGCAATTTTAGCTTTTGTTAATAAGCAGATTTCTGAGATACAGTCTATCTTTGTGATTATAAATGCTCTCGATGCATATTTTAAGAATCAGGTTGATACAGAATTTAAGGTAAAAGTAAAGGGTATGCAGATTGAGCTTTCTGCCTTGCGTAATTCCATAATAAATGCTAATAAGAAACGCGGCGAATATGCTTCTTTTAAAGAAGAACATGCCCAAATGCAGAAATTAGGACTTTCAGAGAATGCTTAAGGTAATAAAGAAATTTTCAGCAGCAGTGCTTTTGGCTACTTTTATTTTTTCACCAGTTTTTTCACAGGAATCTGGTGAGGATCAGGATTACGGACATGAACTTAGTCCCGAAGAATTGCTGGAACTTGAAAATGAGCAGCAGAACGAAGCTGAGCGAAATCAGATTCTTCCACCAGAGCTTCAGCAGAATTTTATAATAGTAGAATTAGTTCGTCCTCATGAACTCAATCCACAGATTACAAATTATTCAAGTGACTCTCAGATTTTAAATGGACTTTACGAAGGTCTTTTTACAACAAGTCCTATTTCATTAGAACCACAATTTGCAATTGCAAAAGATTTTAAGATTTCCCGAGACAAAAAACGCTGGACAATTACTTTACGCGATGATGCATGTTTCAGTAATGGAGAGAAAATAACTGCTGAGTCTGTTCGTGACTGCTGGCTTAGAATGCTCTCAAATCCGCAGTCTCCTTATTCTTCTCTTTTCGATATTGTACGTGGTGCCGAAGCTTTTCGTCTTGGTTACGGAGATTTTAGTGAAGTAGGAATTTACGCCACTGCAGAAAATGTGCTTTCAATTTATCTGAATACACCTGCAAACTATCTTCCAAAAATCTTGTGTCACACAGCCTTCTCAATTACTCACAGCAATCCGGAAGTTTACAGCGGTCCTTACGAATTGGAACTAACTACCGGGCGTAAGTATATTCTCAAAAAAAATCCTTATTACTGGGATAATAAAAATGTAGTGCTCGAACGCATTACTTTTGTTCAGTCAGAAAATGCAGATGATAATACTTTTTATTATAATACCGGTGCTGTTGACTGGGTTACTGCAAGTGTAAATCAGCAGAAGATTTTGAATCCAGCTTCAATTCAGGTGAATGCAGAATTTGGAACAGGATTTTTCTATTTCAGAATGAGCAATAAAAAGTCTGGTGAAAAAAATTCGCTTTGGGATTATCCTGAATTTCGTAATGCAGTAATTGAAGCATTCCCTTGGGAAACAATTCATAAAAAATATTTTATTCCTGCAACAACTTTAGTCTATCCTCTGGCAGGCTATCCTCAGATAGATGGCTTTGATTATACAGATTCAATTGAAGCTTCTCTTAAAATGAAGGATGCCCGCGAGAAATACAATATTTCAGCAGAAGAGAAAATCCCGCTTGTAATGCAGGTTTTTGAAAATGAGTTTACCGAAGATGAAAAAAAAGAAATGTGCGACGCACTTGAACCTCTTGGTGTAGAACTTGAAATTCGCACATATCCTTCGAGCATATATTATTCAACAATTGCAACTTCTGATGCAGATTTAATTTTCACTTCCTGGCTTGGTGATTTTGCAGACCCTCTGGCATTCTTAGAACTATTCCGCGGAGGTTCTACAATGAACGATTCAGGCTGGAAAAATAAGAAGTTTGATGAACTGCTTGTTCAGGCTGCAGTTGCTGGTGGAGAAGAGGAGCGACTGAATCTTCTTGGTCAGGCAGAAAATATTCTTCTTGATGAAGCAATGATTCTTCCTCTTTATAGAACTGTAACTTCAAGCGTTATAAATCTTTCTGAAGTAGGCGGCTGGTATACAAACGCATTTGATGTTCACCCTCTCAAATATCTTTATAAAAAGAAGCCAAAGTTCAATTCTAAAAATATTGTTAAACTCAACTAATCGTAGTTGACAGATTATTTTCTCACAGAGTACACTTTTATTAAGTTTTTGTTAAAAAACAATAGGAGTGACGATGAAAAAAACTTTTCTGAAATCCGCACTAGCTGCGGTATGTTTGACACTGTTATTTACAGGCTGTCCAAATCCGGAACAACTTGATCCTGGATCTAAACCTAATAAGGTTGATGAAGAAGTGAAAGAACCGGAAATCTACGACGGTTTACCAGAGGAATCGAATAAAGATTATGGACTGGAGAGAGCAGACAGTCTCGATTGGATTTTCAATAATGAGACTTTAGGAAAAACAACAATTACAATTAAACGTAGTGAATGGCAGGAACTTTGCGATGACTACCGTTATTTCTATAAAAATGAAAACTGTGTTCATGCAGAAACCTATGAATACGAAAAAGACGGACATTCCTGGACTCTCAATAATATTGGTTTTAGATTAAGAGGTAATACCAGCCGCTATTGCCCTCAGGGTATCGATAATGGTAATCAGCAGGGCCAGATGAATGCAGACTGGAATCCGACTTATTATTCCTATGCAAATAATCCAAATGATGATTATCGCCAGACTCACTTCAAGGTTGATTTTGAAGAGTTCCTCCCTGACGATGGCGAAAAGAAAATGGCGGGATGTATGAAGGGTGTTGCCCTTAAACGCATGGATGAGTCCTGCACCCGTGAAATATTCTGTTATGATCTGTTCAGAAAAAATGGAATCTGGACAGCTCCTCGTGCAAGCCACACTAGGCTTATTATTAAAATTATAGAAGATGGTAAAGATAATTCTGTAACAACTGTTGACTATGGTGTTTACGAAATGTTTGAGGAAGTAAACAAACAGTCTCTTAAAGCTCGTGATGTAGATAATAATAGTAGTAAAAATGCCTGGAAAAACAACAAGGGAAATCTCTGGAAGTGTGCTAATGATTTAACAACTCGTCGTATGAATGAAATGGGTATTGAAGATATTAGAATTATTCATAGTGACGACGAGGATATTCCAGTAAATTATAACCATAAAGAGGACTCAACAGGTGGTAATCGAATTGGCTGGATATGGGATGGATATTCTCTGGATTTAAAAACCAATAAAGAATCTTTTGATGCAGCTGCTGCTGAATTGAGAGCTTTCATTACAGCTCTTAATGCTTTGCCAACTCCTTCAGATGAGAATGACACTAATGCAATAAATTCGATCAAAGATTTTTACGAAAAATGGTTTGATATGAATTTCTTCCTTAAAACCTATGCCATAAACATTATTTGTGGTATGGACGATGACTACTGGGGAAATGCAAATAACTTTTATCTGTATTTTGATACAGGAAAGAAAGGCTCTGGAAAAGTTTATTTAATTCCATTCGATTATGACAATACATTAGGTCATTCAATTAATGGTGATAAAGAAGGTACCCGTCATAATCCTTTGGACTGGGGACGTGGTAAAGACAGACCTCTTATGGATAAGCTTTTACTTGTACCTGAATACAAAGAAAAGTTTACTGATCTTTTACTTGAACTTTGCCAGAATGAATATTGGAATTTTGAAAGATGTAGTCAGCTCTTCCTTAATTGGGGAACAATGGTTGCCCCTTATATAAACAGCCCGGATTTGAATTATACAGGTCTTGGAGTTAATGCCTTTGCTGATTGGGATACCTGGAATCAGGAAGGATGTTCTCTTACAAGAAAGTCTAATAATATCTTTGATGATACCACTGAATCAATTGTATTTAATCTTACTGGAGAAGTTATAAATCCTAATCGTCTGACTATTTCTCAGGTAAATGATAATAGTGTTCAGGGATTCAAGATTAAGATTAGTAATATTCCGTCAAATGCCGCTGTTCGCGATATTTTTATTAATGATAAGCATGTTGCATCACTTGAGAGAGACTGGAGTCGTGAACGTAACGATTACGATAATATTTCAGAATTCATATTTGATGATGAATGGCAGTATCCATATACAGAAGATGGTCAGACTTATAAGGTTTATGTGAAGTATCTTGATAGAGATTATAATGCAATTGAATCTTCAAGAAAGATAACTGTGACAGCTCATGGTGGACAGGGAGAACTATCAGCAAATAAAGATAAAATCAGATATTCTGTTGTAGATAATGTTCTCGTATTTGATCCTGCGCCTCTTATGAAAATAGGCAACAGTACTCTTCCTGCTAATACAGGATATTATAAACTGGAAACAGATGACCTTGAGTGGCACTGGCTGCAAAATAAAGATGTGGGACGTACACTTACAGAAGTAGACTTAAATTCTTATTTCCCTCGTGATAAAGGAATTACAAAAGATACTCTTTTCCAGTTTAGACTTTATTATGAAATTCCAAATACACATGGAGATAATTACAGATATGTCATTCTGGATTTTGATGACACAAAATTCAGCGAACTTCATCTGACATCAGATTTTGTTGCCGAGATTTCAGAAGATAAAAGTGCAACAAAGAAAGGCGTGAATATTATAATTGATGAAAAAAAGATTCCTGAAAAAGCTTATAACCGTGCTATCTATATAAACGGAAAAGAAGTTTGTTATATGGGAAGAATTTATAATAATGGAGAATTCCCAGCTGAGCATATTAAAGATACAAAGTGGAATTATCCTTATGTAAAAGCTGGAAATAAGTATAGGGTTTCTTTGGGCTACTGGAATGATGATTGGGCTTATACTGAACTTCAAGGTGCAGAGTTTGAAGCAAAGAGCGGTTTAGGAGAATTATCTGTAAATAAAGTTACATATAGGGTTCAAGATAATAATATTGTTTTCTCATCAGCTCCTTTAGTTACTCTGAATGGAAATAGATTAAATAAAGGCAACTTTAGAATTGAGTTCAGAAAAGTTGTAAGTCAAGGTGATAACTGGATTGGAGATACAGTTTTCCCTTATGACACTACAAAAGTTCCATTAAACGAAATCTTTAGAGGTAAGGGCGTAAATACTTCTACACAATTCAAGATATATATGTATTATGAAATCCCGGATGATGAAGCTGGTTTCCAATATAGATGTCAGCTCATTAATGAAGAAGATAGTATAAAAGCCAATCTTCATTTGTCACAGGAGATTCCGGAAATGATTACCTGGGATTCTTCTGCTACAACACAGGGATTAAATCTTAAGATTACAGCCTCTGAAATTCCAGAAGATGCATACTCTCGTGAGCTTTGGGTAAATGGCAGATATGTTCTGGAGATGGAAAGAGATTATAGTGATGGAGTGCATCCTGCTAGATACATCAAGGACACTGTTATAAATTATCCTTATGTTGAACCTAATAAAGAGTATACTGTATATGTAAAGTATCATAATGGTGACTGGAAAGAATACAGGTCATCTGAAATCAAGGTAAAACCAACTTCTGGACTTGGTGAAATTTCTTTGGTAAACAAGAATTCAATTGCATATAAAATTGAAGATAATCATTTGAAGTTTACGATTGCTCCAAAATTAAAGAAGGGCGATATTGAAATTTCGCAACTAAACTTTAAGTATAACTTTCATAATCATAGCAGACCAAATAACGACAATTGGATAGCAGGTCCAGAAGAACATGAGCTTCCAATTGCGTTGAATTTGGATTGGCATATAGATGATGGACATCGACCGGTTTATACTTCTGATCTGCTTTCTTTTGAGATGTTCTACAAAGAATCTGTAAATGATGAAAATAAACATTACAAATATCATTATCGCTACCAGATTTTAGATTATGATGATACCCAAAAAGTTAATTTGCATCTGACAAGTAACTTACTCAAACGTCAGTAGTAAGCTTACTTAGTCTAACTGATTGAAAATCCTAGTGATTTTTTTTATACTGAATACGGTGGTTGAGCCTGTCTAAACCACCGTATTTTTTTTGCATACATTTTTTTAGGAGATATCATGGTAATCTTAACATTGAACTGCGGTTCATCATCTGCAAAGTATCAGGTTTATGACTGGGACAACAAAGAAGTAATGGCTAACGGTGTTGTTGAACGCATCGGAATTGAAGGAAGTTGCATTACTCACAAGGCTAAGGGAAAGAAAACAGAAATCGAAAGCCCTTGTCCAACTCACAAAGAAGCTATCGAACTTATCATTAAAGAAATCACTGACCCTGAAGTTGGTGTTATCAAATCTATGGACGAAATTGGAGCTGTAGGTCACCGCGTACTTCATGGTGGCGAAAAGTTCACAAAGTCTGTACTTATCACTCCAGAGGTTCTCGAAGGTTTCCGCGAAGTAGTAGACCTCGGACCTCTCCACATGCCAGCTAATATCATGGGTATCGAAGCTGCTCAGAAGGTAATGCCAAACGTTCCTCACTCAGCTATCATGGATACAGCATGGCACCAGACAATGCCGGAAGAAACTTTCCAGTACGCAATTCCACGCGAATGGTACGAGAAGTACGCTGCCCGCCGTTACGGTTTCCACGGAACTTCATTCCTTTACACAGCAAAACGTGCTGCAGTCCTCCTTGGAAAAGATCCAAAAGACTGCAACCTTATCATCTGTCACATCGGAAACGGTTCTTCTATGTGTGCTGTTAAGAACGGTGTTTGCTACGATACAACAATGGGTATTACACCGCTCGAAGGTCTTGTAATGGGAACTCGTTCAGGAGACCTCGACCCAGCTCTTCCATTCTATATTATGCGCAAGACTGGTATGACAGCTGACGAAATGGATACAGCCCTCAACAAAAAGTGTGGTTGTCTTGGTATTACAGGAAAATATTCTGACCGCCGCGATATCGAAATCGACGCTGCAAAGGGCGACAAGCTCTGCCAGCTTTCTATCGAAATGGAAGCTCTCCGCATTAAGAAGTACATCGGTGCCTTCATGGCAGAACTCGGCCGTGTAGATGCAATCGTATGGACAGCAGGTGTAGGCGAGCGCGGACCAATCACACGCTTCAAGGCTTGTTCAGGTCTCGAAAACTACGGTATCAAGATTGATGCTCAGCGCAACGAATGGTCTTTCACAGGCAACGCTGAAACCTATATCCACGCTGATGACAGCAAGACAAAGATTTTTGTAATCCCAACAGACGAAGAGCTCGTAATGACAGAAGATGCTTACGCTCTCATGAAGGGAACTTACGACGTTCATACAAACTTTAAGTACAGCTTCCAGGATCCTAACTACGTCAACAAGGCTCGCGAGGAAGGCTTGAAGGGCGACCTCCAGAAGAGACCAAATATTGCTAAGATTCTGGCTCGCGATATCATCGGAAAATAACTTAATATTGTTAAGTGTCATTCCCCGGTAAAGCCGGGGAATCTTTTTTATATTTCCCATAAATTTCTTTTTCAATCTACTAAAACAGTAGTATAATAGATGTTATGAAAAACATCGCTGTACTAGTTTATGATCTTACAGTTGAATACAATATTGTCGTAACGGATGGCATCACGGATTTTTTTAAGGATAAGGATGATGTGCATGTAATTATTTCTACGACGAGCTCGCCTCATAATGAGCGCTTTCAGTATGAGTATCAGTACTGGACGGCGGTGGAACTTCTTAAATCAAAAAATATAGATGCAGCGATAGTTGTAACTAACACTTATTTTAATGCCATTAGTCTTGAGAATCTTACTAAGGCACTTGAAAGTCTTTTGCCCATTCCAATCATTTCGGTTTCAAATCCAATAGCACTTCCGGGAAATCATTATACCTGTGTAGCCTGCGACCTGGCTTATGAGCAGATTGTTGAGCATCTCATTAAAAAGCATGACAGAAAAAAAATTGCTTATATGAATGCGGCCCTTACTCATTCTCCTGAATCTGAAGAGAGGGAAAATGCCTTTCGCGCCGCAATGAAAAAGTTTGGCCTTGAAGTAAACGAGGACTGGATTTACGATGGAGATTTTACTCCTAAATCGGCCTATGACTGTTTAAGTGAAAGATTCAAAAAAGGTGACAAGCTGCCTTTTGATGCAATTCTTTGTGCCAACGATTATATGGCGGCTGGCTGTGTAAGCATATTTTCGGAGCTTGGAATTTCCGTTCCGGAGGATGTCATTGTTTTTGGTTTTGATAATGCCGAAGTTGCAACTAACTGCGACCCTATGCTTTCTACCATTAGCCAGAGTGTTGCCATGACCGGCTACAAGGCGGCAGAACTGGTTTATGATGTATTGTGTGGAAAAGAGCCTGCTCAAAAATCTGTAATTCAGTCCTTCCCGATGTTCAGACAGTCCTGTGGTTGTATTCCTAAAACTGTTAAGGATAAGGGCTATCTTGATATTGATGGTAAATTATGCGGCTCTTCTGCTCTGCAGATGTCCGGGCTCAAGCTTTTCAGTAACAGCATTAATGATATGGCAACAATTTTCCATCTGCTTACCATGACCGATACTGTTCCCCGCCTTCATGAGTTTTTTAATATTGTAGTTAATAATCTGAATGTAGTGCATATCGGAATGCTGGCAATGTGTATTTATGATGAACCGATTTTTCTTTCACCACAGGATGATTTTGAAATGCCGGAAAAAGCCCGTCTTTTCTGGCTGATAGATAATGATTCAAAAACAAAAGAAAACTATTATGAAAAGGGTGGAATTGAATTTTCACCAAAAGAAGAGATTCTTCCTGGCCGGCTGGAGAACTGTGTAATTGGAAATTATTATGTACTTCCAATTTTCCTTCAAAGTGAAAACTATGGATATCTTGTCTGTCGCTTCCCGACAAATAATTATCCGGTTTATACAATCTTCCTTAAAATTCTTGTAAACTCCTTTGTGCATTCTTATGTATTTTCTAAGAAGGAAGAGGAACGTGCAATTCTGGCAGAAAAAAATCAAACCTTAAACTTTGAATCTAAGACTGATGAACTTACAAAACTTTTTAATCGCCGTGGCTTTTATGAATATGGTCAGCAGTTGATAGATGTTTCTACGGCAGCAGGTCAAAGCGGTTGTGTTTTCTTCTGTGATTTGGATGGCTTAAAAACTATTAATGATACTTATGGACATGAAATTGGTGACCTTGCAATAAAAACAGAAGCCAGGGTTTTAAGGGCAGTCTTCCGTGATTCAGATATGGTTGGCCGTCTTAGTGGTGATGAATTTGGAGTAGTTGCACCCGGACTTCCGTCCTATAAAGCAGATGTTATACGAGAGCGTTTCCGAACTATAAATGAAGAATTTTCAAGAGAAGCAAATCTGCCGTTTACATTATCAATCAGTATTGGACCTATAGATTTTAATGCAGAAGCAAATGATTTAAAAGATCTTCTCAAGGAAGCCGATAAAGGGCTCTATGAAGAGAAGAAAATTAAGCATGCACAAAGAGATGCTAAGAAAAATTCTTAGTTATTCTATAAATGCAGAAACAAAGCTTCCTGCTGTTATATCATTTTCAATCTGAACAATTTCAAAGCGTCTGTCTAAATGTTTTCTGAGACAATTTTCTACAAGCTGCTTAAGATGAGGTGTTTTCCAGAAAGTACTTCCGTTGCAGTTGATGCAGATTGGAGCATGATCATCGGTTTTGTCTGCATTTGCAGCAGCACTTATGATGGCTTGTGCACATATATATGCTGCTCGTTCAATCAGCTTTTGTAAAAGTTCTTCAATTACCTGTCTGTCGTTTTCTGTGCCATAGGCTGCAACTTCCTGTAATGCAGAAGTGCTGGTATCATCATCTGCTAAAAATCCATCAAAGTCTGCAGCAGTCATACCCGCACAAATCGGATGACATCTGAAAATATGTTTTGAAAGTAAGCCGTCTTCACAGGCAGAAAGAATCATGTTATAAGCAATTTCACCAATATATGCGCCTGAGCACATTTTCTCAAGAAGTGATTTTCCAGGGGTAGAAGAGTTTTCATCTACAGATTTATCGAAGTCACTTTGTAAAACCTCGCTTAACATTCCGCATTCGGTTACTACAATTTTTGAGTTCGCAATATAAGCACTGTTCATTCCCGTGCCAAGAATAAACGCAATGTGGCTGCCCCACGCATGGGATCCAGAAATAAAACCAGAAAGCAGCAGAGCCGCTGTGTCATTCAAAATATTTATCTTGATGTTTGAATCCCAGCCCTGTGCCACCAGAGCCTCTTTGAGTTCGCGTCCAACCCAACTTCCTACAGCTTCCGAGGCTTTGACTTCTTTTGAAAACCAAAGTACCTTTCCATCTCCATTTTCAATCTGAAGTGCATAACTGAAACAAAAGGCGATTGTATCTGCTTTTCCTTTAAGACGTTCTATGTTTTTTGCAATCTGGAAATAGAATTCTCTTTTTGAAAGTTCTCGGTCGAGAGCTGGCATGCAGGTTTTCTCGAATTCAGTAATTGAAAGTTTTTTTTCAGAATCAGCACTTACAAGGCAGGATCTGAAGTTAGTTCCACCGGCATCAATTACAATAACTTTTTTGCCTTCTGGGATTATTCCAAGCTTTGCGCCGCCGGTAACAATTACTGGCTGGGTTCTTAGTTTTTCAATACCACTAATCTCGACAAAAAAATTATGAGCTTCAAGAAACTTTTCTACTGCTTTGTTGATTGCATTTCCCATAGTATTATTCTACTTTCACGTCCTCAATTTTTGCTTCAATGCCCTTAAAATATTTTACAGTGCCTACACGAAGCTTGTCTGTACAGTCATCGTCTGCAATTATAATTGCACTCTTATGAAGCTGTAATGCAGTTACCGGCCACATTTGTGAAACAGAACCTTCAATTGCGTGTTGAAGTGCATCTGCCTTCTGAAGTCCGGTCATCATAATCAGAACTTCTTTGGCATCGCAGATTGTTCCTATTCCAACGGTCAGTGCGGTCTTTGGTACCTGACTCTGATCTCCGTTAAAGAATCTTGCATTTGCGGCAATCGTATCATCAGTCAGAGTTTTCATTCTCGTTCTGGAAGTCAAAGATGAGCCCGGTTCATTAAAAGCAATGTGCCCGTCGCATCCACAACCTCCGAGGAATAAATCTATTCCTCCTGACTGACTTATCATTTCTTCGTAATGGCGGCATTCTTCCAGAGGGGCGTTTGTCATACCATCTAATATGTGGATATTCTTTTTCTCAATATCAATTTTGCTGAAAAAGTTTTCCATCATAAAATAGTGATAACTCTGCGGATGGCTGGCTTCAAGACCAACGTACTCATCCATATTAAAAGTTATCACATTTTTAAAAGAAATGATTCCTTTTTGATTTAATTCTATCAGCCGTTTGTATACTCCAAGAGGGGTACTGCCGGTTGGTAGCCCAAGAACAAATGGATTTTCTGCACTTGGTACCGCATCTATAATTTTAGCTGCAATATAATCAGCTGTCCACTTTGCACAGTCGTTATAATTATTTTTTATAATTAGTCTCATTTTTGTTCCTCCAGTTTGTTTTTCAAAATCCGTCCTTCTGCCATTACAAACTTAATGCTGAAAAGTTTATCGATAATAATGATGTCACTGTCATAGGTCGGAGCGATAATACCCTTATGCGAATACTTCATGATGCGTGCCGGATTTACACAGGCAAATTTTACAGCATCCGAAAGAGGGTAGCCGTACTGCACGATATTCTTTATTGCCTTTTTCATTGTGAGAGAAGAGCCCGCAATAACATCATCTGCTTTACGGTGGAAGCAGCCATCTTTGAAAACAACTTCTTCTCCGTTTGCAAAAAGATGTTCTCCTTTCTGTTCTGTAGGAGTAAGCGCGTCGGTCACAAGAACTATCTGCGCTCTGTTTTTATCGCGCGAAAGCAGCTTGAATAAATCCGGATGAACATGAACACCGTCTGCAATTATTTCGCAGGACATTTCCGGATGAATTAAAATTGCTCCAACTGCACCGGGGTTTCTGTGATGAAGCTGGCTCATTGCATTAAAGAAATGAGTTGAATGTAGGATGCCAACCTGAATGCCTTCTACAATATTTTCATATTCTGCGTTTGTGTGGCCGGCCTGTAGAATAACTCCTTTTTCTACGCAGTGAAGGGCAAGTTCGCGCATTCCCTTAAGCTCTGGAGCAACGGTCATATTTACAATGTGTCCTTCGGAGGCTTCCCAAAGCTCTTCGAATAATTGGATATCCGGGAGCTTTACAGTTTCCGGTTTTTGAACTCCTAGCTTTGCAGGGGAAATAAATGGGCCTTCCATATGTACACCCATAATGCGGGCACCCTCTTCATGTCCCATTGCGGCAGAAATTGCACGAAGCTTTGTTTTCATGTCTTCTGGCGAAGATGGATACATTGTAGGATTAAAGGCCGTTACCCCATATTGTGCCAGGTCGCGGGACATTTGCAGAATGCCTTCCGTGGTACAGTTGTCGGTTCCGTTTCCCTTAAAACCGTGAATGTGCGTATCAATCATTCCCGGCATAATAAAATTACCTTTGGCATCTATGAGTCGTACTTCAGGACCAAAGTTCATTTTTTCAAAACGCTCTTCACTGAAGGTGTCTTTTATTCTTGAGTCTTCTATCAATACAGCAGAACGTTTTTCGTTACTTGTGAGTCCTGTAAGAACAATGCCATTGTGAATACAGATTGTCATAGTTCCTCCTGTTTACTCTAGTTCTCCCTCGTAAAAAAGAAAATCAAGTTTTTTAAGCAGCACTTTATGATTTTCTAAACGTCCGGTAAAATTTTTGAAATCTTTGTTCTCTTCTTTGAGCCACATTGATTCAGCAGCTGCGCAGAAACGAGGGAACAAAAGATATTCAGCAATCTTAGAAAATTGAATCTTCTCACTCCAGAAAGTACATTCGCCGCCAATTACAAGTTCAGAATTTTTCAAATTCATTTCTTTTGCAGTAGGGCAGAATGAATAAGTTTTTGCAGTAGTTGTTGTTCCGAGTCTTCCAGGTTCTTCAAAGGATTTTTTATTTTTCAGATTCAGATAAAAATGTGTCTGTGGCGACATTATTACCTGATGATTTTTCTCTACTCCTTTGATTCCGCCTTCAGTTCCGCGCCATGACTGAACAATAAGTTCTTTTGGAGCCTGATATTTATTGTTGTTATCTAGAACTTCATCCCAGCCGATCGGGATTTTTCCAAGTTCCAGAACCATGCGTGTAACTTTGATTGTAGCCCAGGTCTGAAGTTCTGCTGGAGATGATATGCCTTCTGCTTTCATTCGTGCCTGACATTTAGGACAGTTTGTCCATCGGTCTGCCATGCATTCGTCGCCACCGATATGAATATACTTTCCAGGAAACAATGAAACAATTTTTTTGAGTGCGGCTTCATATATTGTAAAAATCTTATCGTTTCCAAGACAAAGAACATCCGGGAATATACCCCAGCGATTCTCTACTTTATAAGGGCCGCCTGTACAACCGTACTGAGGGTAGGCGGCTAGTAATGCAGAAACATGACCCGGGAATTCTACTTCAGGAACAATTTCTATTCCGCGTACCTTTGCATATTCAACTACATCGCGAATCTCATCATCAGTATACCAGCGGCGGATTTTTTCTCCCTCATCATAAAAACCGTCTTCTGCTTCCGGCATAGTATGATCCATCCGGATAGAACCGATTTCTGTAAGTCTTGGGTAACCAGGAACTTCAAAACGCCAGCCCTGATCATCTGTAAGGTGCCAGTGAAAAATATTCAGCTTGTGAAGCGCACAGGCATCCAGCATCTTTTTAATAAAGGAAACAGAAAAGAATGAACGGCAGGTATCTAAAAGGAAGCCACGCCATTTGTAAGCGGGCTCGTCTTTAATAGTAATAAACGGAAGTGTCCCGGAACTTTTAGAAATCATCTGTGCCAGAGTGACGCATCCATAGAAAGCGCCTTTTGCATTGCTTGCGGCCAACTGGATTCCAAGATCAGATATTCTTATAGTATAAGCTTCTTCAGATTCTGATGTCGTGCTGTCCGGAAGAAGGTCAACCTTTATTGGAGTTCCGGTTTCAGCTGATTTTATGCCGGCCGTTAAAAATGCAGTTTCAAGCTGATTTTTGAGCTGAGTGTTATCAGCAGCGTTTTCTATTATTACAGATACTTCAGAGGTTGAAGGTATCAGGTATTCGCCATCTTCGGTTTCGAGATAGTTTGGTAATGGAATAATATTAATTTCAGATTTCATTACGCGTATTATAAATCAACTTTTTTAGTAAGTACAGTAAAAAAACAAACAAATTGCTAAAAATCAGTGAAATTCTGAATAAATCGCTAGTTTTAACAAAATATTTTGTTGACAACTCAATAAATCCGGGTTTAAGATTCATAGTGTGTACAGAGCGTGTACAAACACTTAAAAAGTAAAACAATTGGAGGAATTGTTATGAAAAAATTATTAGCAACCGCACTTGCGGCTACGGCACTTCTTGGTTCTGTATTTGCTTTAGGCGAAAAGAAATCTAAGCAGACAGTTATCACAGTTTTGGATTATCAGGATGCAACTGCTCCTAACTCATTTGACGACAACAAGCTTATCTGGGAAGCATTTGAAGCTGCTCACCCTGATATTAAAATTGAACGCGAGGCTCTCTTTAATGAAGCTTTCCATCAGAAAGCTGCGGCTTATGCAGCTGCCGGTAAAATGCCAGATGTATTCTATATGTGGCCAGCTGGACGTTCTACAGCAATTCACGAAAAGAAGCTTGCAAAAGACCTTACTCCATTCCTTAAGAAGGAAGGCCTTCTCGACAACTACACAAAAGCTTGTGTAGACCCTACTGCTCAGGCTTCTGGTTATGTAGCAGAAATCCCATTCGGACTTACAGTTTCACACATGATGTTCGTAAATAAAGATGTTCTTGATGAATGTGGACTTTCTATTCCAAAGACTTATGACGAGCTCAAAGCTCAGGTTCCTGTACTCAAGGCTAAGGGATATGAAACAATCCTTATGGCTAACATGGATGATTGGGTAATGCAGTCTTGTCTCTTCTCTATGATTGCAGGCCGCTTTGGTGGTGCTGATTGGGCAGACAAGATTATGGCTGGAAAAGCTAAGTTTACAGACAAAGCTTTTGTTGATTCAGTTAAATTCGTAAAACAGCTCTATGATGATGGTGTTCTTTCAGACAAAACTCTTGCTACTTCTTATGGTGATGTAGTAGGTCAGTTTGCTTCTAAGAAAGGTGCATACCTCATCGATGGTGACTGGCGTGTAGGTGCATTCCTTACAGATATGTCTACAGGCAAGGCTTTGATTTCTCCTGCTGATCAGGCAAAGAATATTGAACTCATCAACTTCCCTGCAATTCCAGGTGAAAAACTCAAGAACTCTAACTCAGCTACTCTTGGTGTTGGTTATGGTATGAGCTCAAAGCTTAAGAAGAACTCTAAGGAAGAAAAGGCTGCATGGGAACTCATTAAGTGGCTCAGCGGACCTTACTGCCAGCAGAGACGTCTTGATACAGGTGCATCATTCCCTTCTTTGACATCTGGTGTATCATATGACAACCTCGAACCACTTTCAGCAAAACGTGGTGCTTTCTACAATGCACAGACTGCAACAACTCCTGTATTTGACTCTGTATTCAATTCAGAAGTAGCTTCAGTGCTCAACGCAGATCTTCAGGCTCTTGGTCTTGGAAAGAAGACTGTTGATCAGGTTTGTAAAGACGTACAGGCTGCTTTCGATTCTTCTAAATAATAATTAATTGCCGTGTTCCTGACACGGCAATTTTTCAATTTGCCAGACTTCTGATTTTTCCTTTCCAGGAAGTCTGGCACTTTACCCCTAATTTCAAATAAGGAAAAAATTATGAATAAAAAGAACATGATACTTGCGAGCAAGGTTTGTCTCCTTGTCGCCATGCTCGGTTACTGTATCCCGGTTTTTGATGATGCCAATGGATTTGCTGCATTCATATATTTCTTTGGAGCAGGACAGGGAGCGCTCTATATTTTCATAGGCATTGCTTTAGTATTAAGCTTTCTTGCAATGGCCGCGTCAGTTGTTTTTTCATCTTTATATTATGTACGCGGAAAAAAAGATTCCTATTCAAAAAGTGCTGCGGCAATTGATATTGCCTTAATGTTTACGATTTTGATATCAACACTTTTTGCACTGATTACAGTCAAAAAGTTTACAGAAGAAGACGTTGATTTTGGCTTAGGATTTTACTTCATGGTTTATGGTCTTGCAGCCTTTGTAATCGTCTATCTATATTCAACTTTGCTTGGTGAAACTCTTTCTACAAAAACAGAAGAGCGACGCGCATACTGGATGCTTTCTCTTCCTGCAATTCTGTTTTACTTTGGCGTAATGACTTTCCCGTCATTGTTCTCTGTTTTCTTGAGTCTTACAAATTATTCCGGGGGTTCTCTTTTTGAAAAAGGAGCGCTTCAGTTTGTCGGACTAAAGAATTATCTTAAGGTTTTTAGAGATCAGTATTTTTATGTTTCATTGAGAAATAACTTCTGGATTGTTCTTGTTTCAGTTTTCGGTCAGCTTCCGCTTGGATTCTTCCTGGCTTATGTGCTTACCCGCGGGCTTGTAAAAGGCAAAGACTTTTTCCAGACAATGATATATCTGCCTTGTGTAATTTCTACAGTAGTAATTGGTATTTTGTTCCAGACCTTCTTCTCTTCTCATGGTGCCTGGACAGAAATTATGAAGTGGTTTAATCCGTCTTATGAATGGTCAATGGGTAACAGGCCTATGCTTCCAGTTCTTTTTGTAATTCTCTGGATGTACACCGGAACCTATCTGATTATCTTCATGGCAAACCTTCAGAAAATTGACCCTCAGATTATGGAAGCGGCAACTATTGACGGCGCAACTGAGTGGCAGGTTTTGTGGCACGTAATCTTCCCGGAACTTTCCGGCGTATTTGTAATCAGCGCAATTCTTGCAATTTCAGGTTCTCTCAAATCCTTTGACCTTGTTTATGTAATGACTGGTGGCGGCCCTGCTAAACAGACTTATGTGCTTTCGCTTTATATGTTTGATAAGGCCTTTAAGGGAGCAGCAGATTATCCAATGGCAAATACCATTTCAACAATCATGGTTGTAATCAGTTTGATTTTGATTGGCATTGTAAAAACTCTCGAAAAGAAATTTGGTGCTAAGGAGGAATAGGTCATGAACGTAATGGAAAAAACTGGTCCTAAGCATTTATTGAGTCAGGTTGTAATTTATATCATATTGGTTTTCTTTGCCTTTATGGCATTGTATCCGCTTTTCTGGCTGTTCTTTTCATCATTCAAGACAACACAGGAATATCAGCTTACAAGTAAGTTAGCTTTACCTCAGGTATGGTGGTGGCGAAACTATCTTGATGCCTGGGTTCGCGGAAGATTCGGAACCTTATTCTTGAACAGTATTATATACACCGGCGTATCTACAATAGTAATTTTGTATTGTTCGATTGCCGCTGGTTTTGCTTTTTCAAAACTTCCTTCTAAGGCAACTCCTTTCTTTTATAAGTCATTTGTTGTTGGAGTTTTGATTACGCTTCAGTGTATTATGATTCCTCTTTTCTTTATGTCTAACTGGACAGGGCTTTATGATACACGACTTGGTGTTTTGATTTGTTATATTGGAATTGGTATGCCAATGGGTATTTACCTTACAACAGAATTTATCCGAAGTATTCCAGATTCTCTTGTAGAGTCTGCCCGCATTGACGGAGCTCCATACCTTCAGATTTTCTTTGATATTATTTTCCCGATGTCAAAGCCGGTTGGAATTACTCTTGCAATTCTTACAATTACCGGAACCTGGAACGAGTTCATGCTTGTAAACATTCTTGCGAGCAGTGAAAAAATTAAGTCACTGCCGGTTGGTGTTCAAAAATTTTCAGGTGCACTTGCTTCAGATTATGGAAAGCAGTTTGCCGCCCTTATGATTAGCGTTATCCCTATCATCATCTTCTATGGTATCTTCCGTAAGCAGATTACAAAGGGAGTTGCGGCTGGTGCAGTTAAAGGTTAAAATGTTGTTATGCATGTAAATAACGACTATCAGCGCAATGCGAATCTTTCAAAAGTTTTTGAGACTGTATGGAAGAATCCGAATTTCAGCAGAATTGATATTGCAAGAAAATTAGGGTTATATCGTTCTACAGTCTCAAACATAATCGGAACTTTGGTTGACTCCGCGTTGATTAGTGAAGGCGAGAGAGGCAATGCAACAGAGAAGGGAGGCCGTAAACCTGTCTTCCTTTCTGTGAATCCAGATTTTGGATGTGTAATTGGAATTGAACTTCAGCTGGATACTTATCATGTGAGTGTACTTTCTTTTGCAGGCGAAAAGCTTTTATCAGATGAAGGGACAACCCCAGTTAATCCAGAATTACTTGAAAAGCCGGAAGAAGTTTTTGTTTCAGCACTTGATTCTGTAATGAAAAAAGTTGCTGGGCTTGTTAGTGAAAGCAAACTCCGTCCACTTGCTATCTGTCTTGGTGTGCCTGGTATTATTGATGTTGATAAAGGAAAGGTAGTTCGTTCAGCACCCTTCCGTCTTATTGATTTTGATTATCAGAAAATTTTATATGAACGTTATGGTATTCCTCTTTTCATGGAAAACGATGCACGCTGCTGTTCCTGGCTTCAGCTTGCGTTAAATAAATCTTCCGGTAAAAAAGATTTTATGTGTGTGTTAGCACGAACTTACAATGGTAATCCCTTACTTACATATCCTGAAACTTATGGAAAGGGAATTGGTATTGGTCTTTCGTTTGCAATGAACGGACGCATTATCAATGGAAGAAACTATGCTGCCGGTGAATATATTTCGCGTTCCTGGACAACATATCAAAAGGGGCAGACAGGTCTCCCGGAAGCAGTTTTAAAAACCGTAGATACAGTTGATGATTCATATGCTGAATGGGTGAAGGATTTGTTCGGAACCCTCACAATGATGATTCCACTTTTACAGCCAGAAACGGTTTATGTTCACGGCCAACCAGTTTCGCGTCGTGAACTGATAGACGAAGTTATAAAACAAAGTGTGCCACAGTTCTCTTCAATTATGCAGTCCTGCAATTCAGAACTTGTAATTATGGATGATGATTCTTACGGAATTGCAAAAGGTGCAGCGCTCATGATTATTCAGAAATTATTCGAAGTACAGCCACTCGAAACAGAAGCGCGTGGAGTAGGTTCTGGTCTATCTTGGGACGAACTGTTTGATTTGCATAAGAGAAGTTCTGCAGGAAGTATTTTGAAAGCCTAGAAAATTCTGTATAATATTTATACAGGATAAAAATATGGCATATGGATTTATCAGAACTGCGTGCCTTAGTCCACGCTTGAAGGTTGCAGATTGCAGCTTTAATGCTCAGCAAATTGTAGAGGCTGCAAGAGATGCTGCTGGAAAAGGTGCAGCTGTCATTGTGTTTCCGGAACTTTGTATTACCGGCTATACTTGCGGTGATTTATTTTTTCAGCAGACTTTACAGCGTACTGCTGAAAAAGAACTTTCAGAAATAATCAAAAAAACTTCTGATTTAGATTCCCTGATTTTTGTGGGGCTTCCTCTTGCCCGAACTGAAGGTATTTATAATGTCGCTGCTGCAATTTGCGGCGGCCGTCTTCTTGCTATTTATGCAAAGTCTTATCTTCCAAATTATGCCGAGTTCTACGAACGTCGTCAGTTCACTCCTTTTCAGCAGAATATGGAAACCGAGTTTATTTCTTTTGCCGGTTTTGATGATGTGCCTTTTGGAACTGATATTCTGCTTCAGGAAAAGTCGAACTCTTCTTTAACTATTGCCTGTGAAATCTGTGAAGATCTCTGGGTACCTCTTCCTCCTTCAACTAGACATGTCCTTGCAGGCGCTACCGTAATTGCAAATCTTTCTGCTGGAAACGAAATTATCGGAAAAGCAGAGTATCGCAGAAATCTTGTAAAATCTCAGTCAGCACGTTCTGTCTGTGCTTATCTTTATGCAAATGCCGGAATGGATGAATCTACTCAGGATATGGTTTTTGCCGGTCATAATCTGATTGTTGAAAATGGAACAGTGCTTGGCGAGTCTGCGCTTTTTAGTAACGAAACAGTTTATGCAGATATTGATGTGGAGAGACTTTGTCAGGAACGCCGCAAAACTACAAGCTTCGGCTATTCGGTAAATAACGCGCCTTTTGCAGCAGATTATGTAAAAGTTGATTTCAGTTTAGTGGAAGAAAAAGCTGGGGCTTCACATGACGATTTATTGCGCTACATCGATCCACATCCATTCGTTCCAAATGATTTTGAAAAACGAAGTCAGCGTTGTCTTGAAGTAATAACCTTGCAGTATCAGGGGCTTGCAAAACGCCTGCGCCATATAAACTGCCAGTCTGCAGTTATCGGTCTTTCGGGCGGTCTGGACTCAACTCTCGCCCTTTTAATTACCTGCCGTGCCCTTGACAGCGTAGGTGTCAGCCGTGAAAAAATCACAGCAATCACAATACCGTGCTTTGGCACTACAGACCGCACCTACAATAATGCCTGTGCCCTTGCCCGTGAATGTGGCGTTACTCTGAAAGAAGTTCTCATTGCAGATTCTGTACGTCAGCATTTTAAGGATATTGGTCAGGACGAATCTATTCATGATATCACTTACGAAAACGGCCAGGCCCGTGAACGCACTCAGGTGCTCATGGACTATGCAAATAAAACAAACGGAATTGTAATTGGAACCGGCGACCTTTCTGAACTTGCTCTTGGCTGGTGTACTTATAACGGTGACCACATGTCTATGTATGGCGTTAATTCTTCTATCCCAAAAACTCTGGTACGTTATCTTGTTCAGTGGTTTGCAGATGAAAATGATTCAGCAGTTTTGCGCGATATTCTGGATACTCCAGTTTCACCAGAACTTTTGCCGCCAACCGAAGGAAAAATCTCTCAGGTAACAGAAGATCTTGTCGGCCCATATGAACTGCACGATTTCTTCCTTTATTATCTTCTCAGATTTGGATTTACCCCTTCAAAGATTTTATATCTGGCAAAGCATTCAGAACTTGCAGAAAAATACAGCGAAGAAACAATCTTAAAATGGCTGAAAACTTTTTACCGCCGTTTCTTCAGTCAGCAGTTTAAACGAAGCTGTATGCCGGACGGAGCCAAGGTTGGTACAATCAATCTTTCTCCACGAGGAGACTGGCGTATGCCAAGCGACGCAATGGTTTCTGCCTGGATGGAAGAACTTTCTGAGTAAAAATTGTTTTTAACTTGCATTTTTATTCAAAAAACGACATAATTCTTGCATATTTATACATAGCGAGGACGCGAAATATGGAAAAGAAAATTGTAAACAACTATGGTTCTTTCGACGTGACTTTTGTGAAGTCTAAGGGTTCGACAATGTGGGATTCTAACGGCAAGAAGTATATCGACTTTATTGCTGGAATCGGTGTTAACTGTCTTGGTCACAATTACAAGCCTCTTGTAAAGGCAATTTCTAATCAGGCCCGTCGTCAAATCCATATTTCAAATTATTATTTTTCTGATGTAGGCTTACAGTTTGCAAATGAGCTTTTGCAGATTACTGGCTTTGAACGCGGATATTTTGGAAACTCTGGTGCTGAAGCAAACGAAGCTGCAATTAAACTTGCACGCAAATATGGTCAGCTCAATGGTGGTGACAAGCGCAAGACAATCGTAACTTTGGAATCTTCTTTCCATGGACGTACTCTTGCAACTTTGACTGCAACTGGACAGGATCGTTTCCACCCAGACAGCTTTGCTCCATATCCAGAAGGATTTAAGACAATTAAGCCTAATGATTTTGAAGCAATTAAAACTGCTTTTGACGATACAACTGCCGCACTCTTTATTGAATGTATTCAGGGTGAGGGTGGAGTAAACTTAATAGATCCTAAATGGGCTAAGGCTGCTGCTGAAGCTGCTCGTGCTGCTGGTGCAATTGTTATGGCAGATGAAGTTCAGACTGGAATTGGTCGTACAGGTACCTTCCTTGCAAGCGACTGGCTTGGATTTGAACCTGAAGTTGTTACTCTCGCTAAGGGAATTGCTGGTGGCGTTCCAATGGGAGCCTGTCTCTTCCGCGGTAAAGCTGCAAATGTTTTTGTCGCAGGTGATCATCAGTCTACATTTGCAGGAAATCCTCTTGCGTGTGCAGCAGGTCTTGTTGTTGCTGAAACTGTTAGTCAGCCAGCCTTCCTCGATAGAGTAAACCATGCTGGAGATTATATCCGTGGTGCAATTGCAAGCTGGAATCTTCCAATTGTAAAAGATGTTCGCGGTAAAGGTTTGATGGTAGGAACTCAGATTGATTCAAGCATTAAGCCGTTCGATATTGAAGTTCGCTGTCTTGAAAAAGGTTTGTGTACAACAACTGCCGGTAGCGATGTAATCCGCTTCCTTCCACCTCTCAATATTTCTGACAAGGAAATTGAAGAAGGTCTTGCTATTTACAAATCTGTACTTGAGGAGTTCTGCAAATAGACGTAAAATATAAGCAAGAATCATATTAAGGAAAACAGGAGTAATGAACGTAAAGACTAGATTTTATAAATCAAGCTTTCTCGTGTCGCTACTCCTGTTTTTTTTATGTCTGGAAAATCTTTATGCCGGCGGGGTTCTTTCCAGCCCGCGAAAAGTCTACGTTGTAAATACAAATCATTTTGAAATAATCTTTCCAAAAGAATCAGAAGAAACGGCAAATTATATAGCTCAAAATGCTGATGCACTTTATGAAAAAGCAAAAGCCGAAACCGGGCTTAATAATGATTTTGTCATGCCGATTATCATTTCGCCAGATTCTTCAATATTAGATGTAAAATACACAAACCGTCCTTACAATAGAATTGTAATTTTTGATGCTGTGGCAACCGGCGAACAGATAGAACGTGAAGCGAGTCGAGGAAACGATGATATTCTGCTATCTCTTTTATATAAAGAAATCTTTCTTGCTGTTTCTGGTTCTATTCGAAGTCCTTTTAATGAGTTTGTTTATAAATATGTCCTTGGTGATCCATACCAGCCGGCGACCTTTATAAATCTTCCGTTTTCTTTTTCACAGGCCTATGCCGACCTCGCCACAAGCACCGCCCAGGACAAATACTTCCAGCAGCTTCTCATTCAGGCAAAACTCGAGGACAAGTTTCCGACCTGGCTTCAGGCAGCCGCAGTTCGAGATATCCACCCGGGCAACGATTTATGCCACGCCGCAGGAACTGCCTTCGCCGCCTACCTCATGAGCAGCCGCGGCCTTTCCAAATACGCCGAGTTCTGGAACGAATGTGGCAAACTTCATCCATACTTCTTAAATGGTATTTTCCACAAAATTTACGGCGAGCGCCTTTCGACCGTGTGGAAAGAGTTCGAGTCTTCAATTCCGTTGCCACCCGAACAATCCCGCATGCAAGAGTTTGATGCTCTCAGTCATGAGGTCTCAGAAAACGACCGTCAGGGTGCGTTCGAAAATATCCTGTATACAAATTATGGAATTGTCTGGTATGACAGTATACGCCACGAGGTCGACATCTACGACTTTAATAGCATTTTTAAAATCCGCCAGCTTTTATTTATTGCAGATAATATAACCAAACTTTCACTTTCGCCTGGCGGCCGCTATGTAAGTGCGTCTTTTACTCGTGGGACAACTCGTCCAGAATTTAAGGAAGATGTTACCTGCATTTTCGATTTGCGTGAACGTAAATTCCTGCCGCAAAAACTTCCGCTTCGTGATGCTTGTATTTTAAGTGGGCGAGGTGGGGCTCTTCAAATTGCAGGCCTTTATGCTGCTGGGAAAGACTCCGACAAGACTCCAGAACTTAGAGTTTATACTTTTAAGCCAGAAGATAAAAAGTGTGAAATCACATATCAGACATTCTTTGAAAAAACTCAATATATTTCTTCAGTTTGTGCAGCAGGGAAAGGCAATGTTGCTTACCTGCTTTCAGATAATACCGGAAGAAAACTTGTAATTGAAAATGTAGCAAATCAGTCTGAGCAATCTGCGGAATCTGAAAAATCTGCCAACAGCTGGACACTTTTAGATGATTCAGGAAATCAGATAGTTCCGATTTCTCTTCAGCTGGTAAGTTCAAATCTTCTTACCTTCTGCTATTATCCGCAGGAAGATGGAGCTCTTGTCCGTTCAGGTTATATAAAACTTACGGATTCAGATGAAACTGTTCTGCCGGGAAACATTTATGTTCAGCAGGGAGATATTTCTGGTGGCGTGTATTATCCGGTTATTGCAGAAAACAAAATCTATTATTGTGCAAAAAAGTTCTCGCATAATGAACTGAGATATCTTCCACTTGATGCTGTAATTTTCGCAAAGGGTGAGGTAAAAATATGTGAACGAGAAGATACTAACGAACGTTCGGAAGTTTTAGAAAACACATTTGACTTAAAAAGATACAATCCGTTCAAATACATGACTAACATTTCGTTTATGCCAATGTTTGCAATTCGAGATATTACTCTGGATGATGGTGCAATTTACTGGCCTTCTCTTGGTCTTTATCTTACGGCCGATTCGGATCCGCTTCGCAATACAGAAATTACCCTTTCGGGTGGTATAGACTTCCTTGTTCTTTCTTTTGAAAAGGAATGGAATACTGTTCCAAAAGAAACTCAGGAACGCTTTAATCAGATTTTTGGAAAAATCAAAAAATATAATTTTGCAGCCTATCTGGAAAATTCTTCTACACCTGTAGATATTTCTGGTGGTGCGCTCTTTAAGTTTAATAAGGGCGGAGACTACGATTTCAAGGCCGTCGCAAAAACTGCCTGGAAAATTCCTGTGGGTACAATTTTGCGTGATATGGAATTTTCTATCGCTTCTATATATTCATCATCTACAGATTATTATGATGAAAACAAAATCGACTTCCATCCGCCGTTACCAGGCTGGACTCCTCTTACAGATGCTTATGATCTTTTTGAATTGTCTGCAACTGTAAAATATTCAAACAGTCATCAATATGGAATTTCTCAATATGAGCGCCGCGGACTTACTCTTGGCTGGCGTGTTTATTCTCTCTGGGATTTATATGAAATAGAGCTTTTGAATAAATACCGCGATGAAACAAGACAGCAGATTAAAGATGGAGAGAATACAGAGCTCACAGAAGTTCAGCTTGAAAATCTCTACAAAGAAAGCCTGATGAATATTTCCCAGCTTAACGTTGGCTTTTCTGCGCTTATCGAAATCCCTCGTCTTACTCCGCTTGAAATGTATAATGGTTGGGTTTTAAGTGTACCAAGTACTATTCAGCTTGATTTTATGAACAAAACCGGTACTGCTTTCGAGGCCACTTTTGAATCACTTTTGATTGGAAATGAAATCCAGAATGGACTACCATTCCTTTATCTTTTCTTTTCGAGAGCAGGCTTATGGGGTGGTTATAATTTACGACTTGATTACGACACAACAAAAGTTCAGCTCCCTGACTTCCGTCGAAAGAATTATTTAGCAGATGTATTTTCTCAGACACATTTTACAGACAGTGTTTTTGTAACTATAAATACAGATTTTATCATTCCAACAGGAAAATTATCTGAAATCCAGTTTAATATGAATTTACGCGGCGAATACTTTATCAAAACCAACGGTTTTAAGATTTCGCTTAATGTAAATGCCTTATTCTAAGCAAATCCTTATGTAACATAAATTCACTTTTCTCTGTTTTTCTATTATATTATAAGTTAAAACTAAAAAATTGGAGGCTTATTTATGATTGAAGTTTCCCACGTTTCCCGAAATTTCGGGGATTTCCGTGCGGTAAATGATGTCAGTTTTTCTATTCCTACAGGTCAGATTGTAGGACTTCTTGGCCCGAACGGCGCTGGCAAAACTACTACAATGCGAATGATTACAGGATTTCTTTCGCCATCTTCTGGTACGGTAAAGATTGATGGAATTGATATAACAGAAAATCCTGTTGAAGCAAAAAAGAAAATCGGCTATATGCCCGAATCTGCTCCGCTTTACGGAGAAATGATTGTAGAAGATTATCTCGTCTACATCGCAAACATCTATGGACAAAATCCGGCAGAAAAAGTTCCTGCCTTATGTGAGGAATGCGGACTCAAAGAAGTAATGAGTAAAAATATCTCTGAACTTTCCCGCGGTAACCGTCAGCGTGTTGCTCTTGCACATGCTCTTATGAACGATCCTGAAATCCTCATTCTTGATGAACCAACTTCTGGTCTTGACCCTAACCAGGTAGAAGACGTTCGTGCAATTATCCGCGAAATCGGAAAGACCCGCACAGTAATTGTTTCAACTCATATTCTTAGCGAAGTAGAAACAATTTGTAGCCGTGCTATCATCATCAGTGGTGGTAAGCTTGTTGCTGACTCTTCTATTGAAGAACTTAAGAACAGCATTGGAACATCTTCTTCCGTTCATATTACAGTTGGCAGTGGTAAGCCGGCTGATGAAGCAGCACAGATTGCAAAATCAATTTCCGGAGTTGCTGCAGTTTCTGTAAATCAGACAGAGGACGGACTTTCTCAGCTTGTTGTTTCAGTTAACGGCGACACTGAAATCAGACCTGCCCTTATCAAAAAACTTGTTGAAGGTGGTTTTGATTTGTATGAAGCAGCCTTGAATAAAAATTCTTTGGAAGATGTATTCCATACTTTGACGGAGGCTAAATAATGACTGCAATCACAATTATGAAGCGTGAGCTTAAAGCTTATTTTACTGCGCCGGTTGCATACATTGTTACTGCGCTTTTCCTTATCGTTTCAGGAATCTTGTTCTTTTCAACTTTCTTTTTATATGACAGAGCAGAACTCCGACAGTATTTTTCATTGCTGCCAATTTTGCTTTCCTTCTTTATTCCAGCCCTCACTATGAGGATTTTTGCAGAAGAGCGTCGTGTAGGTTCAATCGAAACTTTGATGACTCTTCCGGTTACAGAAGCTGATGTAGTTACAGGAAAATATCTTGCTTCACTTTTCAGTACTCTGATTATGATTGCACCAACTCTGCTTTACATTATTCCTGCTGCAGTTTTCGGTTCTCCAGATTATGGCCCGATTGTCGGCGGATTTGTTGGTGCAATTTTCCTTTGTGCAAGTTTTACTGCAATTGGTCTTTTTGCAACTTCAATTACAAAAAATCAGATTATTGCATTCTTTACTGGTTTCATTATCTGTATTGCTCTTGCAATGATTGATTCCTTCCTTATCTTTTTGCCATCTTCAATTGTAAGTGTGCTCAGCTATCTTTCGGCTAGTGCTCACTTTACTTCTATTTCACGTGGCATTCTTGATACAAGGGATGTGATTTATTTTGTTTCCCTTACAGCATTGTTTTTTGCTATGACTGTTCGTCTGCAGCAAAATTCGAAGAACTAAATGAGGATAAAAAAGATGAAAAAAATACTTCAGTGGCTTAAAGGTCCAAAATCAGATTTTATTCTTTTTGTAATTTTTCTTGTTCTTTTGAATATAGTTGGTCACAGAGCTTTTGTTCGCTTTGATCTCACTGCACCAAAATCATATTCGCTTTCAAAGGCAAGTAAAACTCTTGTAAAAAATATTGATGAACCACTTTCGGTTCGTGTATTCTTCAGCGAAAATCTTCCTTCTACTTACAGCAATGTTTATCAGTATGTAAAAGATATTCTTGTTGAGTATAAAGGTGCTGCTAACAAAAATTTCAGCGTATCTTACATGGATATGTCTAAGCCTGAAAATGAAGAGCTGGCACGCAACCTGGGAATCAATCAGGTTCAGATTCAGGAATTGAAAAACAATGAAGTTGGACTCAAACAGGTTTATATGGGACTTGCAGTTACCTATGGTGACAGCATTGAAATTATGAACCCGATTCAGACTTCAGATGGTTTTGAGTTTAATCTTACTACAAAGATGTCAAAAATGATTTCCATGGCAGATACACTTTCTGGCCTTGGAAAAAATGAAAAAATTACCCTTACACTTTATTTGAGTGATGAACTTAAAAAACTTGGAATCAGTGGAGTAGAAGAGGCAGAAGGCATTGTTCGCGATGCATTTAATGTTGTAAATCGACAGAATCTTGATCGCCTTGATTATAAGGTTATAAGTCCGGAAGCAGCTGATGCAGATGCGCTTTCTATGAAATACGGTATCCAGTCAATTTCTTTCTCTGAGAGAGGTGTTCAGAAAAAAGCAGTTTTTGGTCTTGTACTTGAGCACGGTGATAAGTTCTATGCACTTCCACTTGAGATTCAGCGTTCATTCTTTGGTTATGCAGTTGGCGGACTTGATGATGTAGAAAATACTTTGAACGAAGGACTTCACAGTCTGCTTTCTAATACAAAGGCAATAGGTTACATTACTGGTCACGAAGAATTGGATCATACCTCAGCTGATTTTGCTGCAAACTTTGAAAAGCTGATTTCTGGAATGTATGAACTTACAGATATTGATTTGAACTCTGCTGATATTCCAGCCGGAATGAACTCAATCATTATCAATGGTCCTAAAATTGATTTTACAGAAGAAGAACTTTATAAGATTGATCAGTTCCTGCTTCGCGGTGGAAACGTAATGCTCTTTATCGACGGTGTAGTTGATGATGGTAAAAATCAGTCTTATGGTCTTGGAAATTATGTTGCAAATAACAATAACATTGACCGCCTTCTTGCAAAATACGGTGTTGAACATAAAAAGAATATGGTAATGGATAAAAACTGTATTACAGATATGAATGCACAGTATGGTGAACTTCATTATTATTGGGTTCCAACAATTCATAAAAAACAGCTTGCTAAGAAAAATCCTATTACAAATAACCTTGGCTATGTTTACCTTTTACAGAGCAGTTCGCTTCACCCGGATGATGCAAAGGAAAATAAAAATCTCAAGGTAACTGAGCTTGCAAAATCTTCAGAAGAAGCGTGGGCTTTGGAAAGCGGAATTATGTTGCATCCACTTTATCTTGAACCACCGGCAGATACTTCAAGTTTCAGCCAGTATGACCTTGCACTTTTGCTTGAAGGTAAATTCGACAGCGCCTTTGATGAAGCTCCTTCAACAGAAAATAATTCTGAGGAAGAAAAACAAACTAACGATAGTTCGGAAGAAAATGCACTTGTAACATCAAATCACATTAAATCAAGCGTAATGCCTGGTAAGCTTTTTGTTGCAGGTTCTTCTACAATTACAACACGTCAGGTTATTGATGAAAATGGTTCAAGCCCTGTTGCAATGTTCCTTATGAATGTTGTTGATTATATGAATGGAAATGAAGAACTTTGTACAATGCGTACAAAGAGTCTTTCTGTAAATAATCTGACAATTAAGAAACCTGGTGCTGCTAACTTTTGGAAGATTTTCAATCAGTATGGTCTTGCAATTCTTGTTGCTCTCGCAGGCTTTATTGTATGGCGTATTCGTACAGCACGTCGTCGCGCAATCAATAAGAAATACAATCCTGACGATACAAGAACAATTACAAAATAGGCGGGAGGTAAAAAGATTATGAAGACAAGAAAATTAGTTTTGATAATTGCTGATGTATTGCTGCTTGCTGTGTGCATTGTTCAGTTTGCACTTTCAGCACGCGATACAACAAAATATTTTACTTTTAAAGATGAACCAGATTCAATGGAAATTGTAACTCCAGGTGAAACAATCAGCCTTGTGAAAGAAGGCGATAACTGGGTTATTGGTGATAAAAAATATCCGGCAAATATTTCAGTAATCGATGGATATGTAAGTGCGATTAAAAATATTCGTGCCCTCGATAAGGTTGGAAGTACTTCAAGCGATGCTGTAGCAGAGCGATATGAACTTGTGGATGGTAAGAAAACTATTGTTACTGCTAAGCTTGGTGATAAGGTTTTGAGAACTCTTGAAATTGGTAAAACTGCCGTTTCTTCTTCTCAGTGCTATGCAACTGTTGATGGTGGAAAAGATATCTACCTTATTTCAGGTGGAATCAACGATACTTTTGATACAAGCGTTGCTGCAGCCCGCACAACTATTGTTCTGGATCTTGAATCTTCAGATATTACAAACGTTTCTGTTACAGATGAAGTTGCTGGAAAAACATGGGCTGTTTCACGCATGGGTAGTGGAGATGATTTAGCATGGAATGTTAGTGGTGATGGTGCAGAAGAAGGTTATGAACTTGATTCTGGAAAAGCTGCAAACTGGTTGAATTCTTTTGCTTCTCTTTCAACCCGCGACTGGTATCTTGATGATGCAGTTCTTGAAGGAACAAAAGCTGCTTCAGCAAAAATTACCTGTGCTTATAAAGATATTACTGTAGAGTTCTATGCACTTCCAAAGGTTAATGAAAATGACCTTCAGCAGTATTACGGAACTTGCAGTGAAACTCCATACCGCTTTAAGGTTAATGAAAGCACTGTAAAACAGTATCTCAAAACTCTGGAAGAGCTTGCAAAATGATTAAACTTGTAGCCTTCTTAGGAAACTACGGCAAGGAATACGAAAAGACCCGCCACAATGTCAGCTGGTATTTTGAAGATTCCCTGCCATTTGCAAATAAACTCAGCTGGCAGAACAAGTTCAAAGGAGAGTTCGCGTCATTTACACCGGCCGAGCTCTCTCAGTGGGCCTGTGATACAAAAATCTGTTCAAAAAAAGACGGATCTCCGGTTCTTGTACCCGAAGAAGCTCCGGCCCACATTTACTTTCTTAAGCCTTTGACTTATATGAATCTCAGCGGAGATAGCATTATAGAAGTTGCTAACTTTTATAAAATCCTGCCGGAAGAAATCATGGTTGTTCATGATGAACTCGAGTTGGAGCCTGGATTTGTGAGCCTGAAGTGGAGTGGCGGTTTAGGCGGCCACAACGGCCTCCGTTCTACAAAAGCAGTTCTCAACACTCCAGACTTCTTCCGATTGCGTTTCGGTATCGGCCGCCCAACAAACGAAAATATTGGTGTCGCAGACTGGGTTCTCAGCCGTTTCACACCAGAACAACAGGAACTAATGCAAAACGTATTCAGCCAGACTAACCTCCTGTTAGTAAAAGCTCTCCTCTCAAAAAATCCAAAAGACCTCATCCAGGCCTGGGGTAAGAAAAAACTCGTTTAAGAATAATACTAAAAAGTAGCAATATTTCAGCCGCGAAGTGTTTAAATTATATTATGCCGTAGACGAAAAACAGGTCAAAAAAAATCATCCCTTTTTTTGACCTGTTTTATCGCCGAGAGGCATAATATCGCTTATATTTTTTTTGCGATGTAAATATTGACACTTTTTCTGTATCACTGTACTATGCACTTAATACAATGATACACGGAATTATTGTTAAAGGAGTTTTAAATGGCCGTAGTTAGCTTAAAAGACGTGCACAAGTTTTATCCTCTTGGAAAAGAGAGAATCGAAGCCGTTCGTGGAGTTTCCTTTGATATTGAAAAGGGAGAGTTTGCTGCAGTTTCCGGACCATCTGGTTCTGGAAAATCTACAATCTTAAATATGATTGGTTTGATTGACCTTCCTAGCAGCGGTTCAATCGTAATTGGTGATACAGATGTTTATGACGGAGTAGACCTTGCAGATGCTGAAACAGTAAATACCCGCTGGTCTTCTGCTGGTCCTGATAAAAAAGACGGAAAGAGAAAGAAGGTTCGTATTGCAATTCCTGCAAAGCTCGACCGCCGCATTACAGCTCTCCGCCGTTCACACCTTGGTTTTATTTTCCAGACCTTCAACCTTATTCCTGTTTTGAACGTTTACGAAAATGTAGAATTCCCTCTCTTGCTCGAATCAAAAGATAAGAATTCAAAAAGCCCTGTAGATGATTTTTCAAAAGCAGAAAAAGAAGAATGGATTAATTACCTTATCGAAAAGGTTGGCCTTACAGACTGGAAGAATCATAAAGCAAATGAGCTTTCTGGTGGTCAACGTCAGCGTGTAGCAATTGCACGAGCCCTCGTAACAAAGGCTCCTGTAATCCTTGCTGATGAACCTACTGCAAACCTCGACTCTAAAAACTCAGAGCAGATTTTGAGTCTTATGAAATCCTTGAATAAAGATCCAGACCTTCAGACAACTTTCATCTTCTCTACACACGACTCTCGTATCGTAGATATGTGTGATCATGTTGTTCACATTCTCGATGGTCAGGTTATCAACGACGAGCACAAGGCTGGTTCAGACGTTTATAAGATTTAAGGGGCACTATATGAAACATATTATAAAACTAGCCCTCAGAAACTTGAAGGAACATAAGTCAAAAACTCTTATTATTGCGTTGTTCATTCTTTTTGGTGTGGCGATTGTAGTGATGGGAAACTCGTTCCTTGAATCAGTAAACCGCGGACTCGAAAAAGATTTCCGCGCAAACGTAACGGGCGATTTAGCAATTTCTGTTATTCCTGAAAAAGGTACAACAATTGATGTATTCGGAGTAAACAGCACAAATATTACAGGTGAAGTTCCACAGATTCCAGCTCTTACAGATCTTGAGCGCATTGAAGAAATTATTGCAGAAACTGATGGAATCAAACAAAAGTCAAAACTTATTTCAGCACAGGTAATTCTTTCTAAAGATGCAGAAATTGATTTTGCTGTTCTTCAGGATGATGACAAAGATATCGGAATTATGGATCTTCCAATCTCAATGCTTTTTGCAGGAGAGGATGGAAGTTTCTGGAAGCTCTTCCCTGATTTGAAAATGATTGAAGGCCGCTACCCTGAAGTTGGTTCAAACGAAATTATTGTTGATACCCGCGTTGTAGAAGGCTTTGTAAAAACCTGGGACAAAACCCTTGAAGTAGGTGACGATGTTCTTATGGCAAGTATGGGTGGAGTTATTCGTGAAGCAAAAGTTGTAGGAATCTTTAAGCCTGCAAACGAATATTCTGCAATGTTCCAGAGTGTTTATTGTGAGCCTGGTCTGGCACGTTCTTTTGCAGAACTTACTTATGCAAACTCTTTCAGTCAGGATTTGCCTGATACTGTAGACCTTTCAATTTCAGAACTTTCAGAAGATGACTTCTTTGGTGATGATGATTTGTTTGGTGATATTGCAGATGATGATTCTATCCTCGGTAGCACAGCTGATTTTGACAGCATCCTTGGTGATACAACTCTTCGTAATCAGCTTAATCAGACTGATGACGGTGCATGGCAGTTTGTGTTAGCTAAGCTTAACAATCCTCATGCAGATAAAAAGATTGTTGCAGAACTCAATAAAAGATTTAAGGAAGAAGGTTTGAATGCTCAGGCAATGGACTGGAAAAAAGCCGCTTATTCTTATTCAGGCACAGTTGAAGGAATCGGCTTTATTTTCAATCTTCTTATCATCATTCTTGCAATCGTAGTATTCATCATCATTATGAATACAATGGTAGTTTCTGTAATTGAACGAACAAGTGAGATTGGAACTATGCGCGCTATTGGTGCAGAAAAGAAGTTTGTAAAGAAACTCTTCTATTCAGAAGCTGTAATTCTTACAAGCCTTTCAGCACTGGCAGGAATTGTATTTGCCTTTATCTGTATGATAATTTTCAATTCTTTCAACATCGCAATTACAAACTCAATTGCAAAAATGATTCTCGGCGGTGGACTCTTACATTTCAGCCCGACACCAAAAATCATTATAACTACAATTCTTGTTGCCCTTATCGGAAGTATTATCAGTAACAGATATCCGGTAAAGTCTGCTCTTAGAATTACGCCGATTAAGGCACTTAGTAAGGAGTAACTAACATGAAAACAGTATCATTAGCACTTAGAAACCTTACACGAAATAAAAGACGAAACGCCATCCTTGCAATCGCAATTGCCTTTGGATTTTTTGTAGTAACTGCAATCGATGGACTTACAACCGGAATGGTTGGAAACCTCGAAAATCAGATTACTCAGCTCATCGGTGGTAATGTTATTGCTCAAGGGCTTGAATGGTTAAATCCTGATACTCCAGGTGGAAAAGTAAAACTTGTAAACATTGTTCGCGACAGAGATTATATAAAAAATATTGTTGATGAGCTTAATATCAAATATGAATATTATTCATGTTTTACAATGTCCAGCGGAAATGCAATTTTTAATGGAAAAAAATCTGCCCTCCAGCTGTATGGTCGTGATCTGAATGAAAAAATGCTTAGAGATTCTTTCCAGTTTACAAGCGGTGGAGTTGATTTAGATGTTGAAAATGGTTTGATTATCAGTGACAAAATTGCAGATTCTTTGAACGTTCGGGTTGGTGATGAAATCATCTATTCAACTTACACAGTTTACGGACAGAATACTTTTGCTGACATGACAATTACCGGAATCATAAAATCAAACAGCTTTATGAATTCCATGCAGGCTTATGCTGATATCGAAGATGTAAACAAGATTATTGAAATGCCGGAAGGTGGGTACTCAATGTTCTCAATTTATCTTCGAGATAAAAAACAGCAGACAAAAGCCGCAAATGCAATTGAAGCAAGAATCCGTAAGGACAGCGAAAACAATCCTGAAATCAATGTAACAAGCCGTGCACTTGCAATGAAAACTCATCCAACAAATATTGGAAAGGGTATTGAAAAGCAGATAGATACAAAGAAACCGGAAAACGAATGGAAGGGTGTAAAGTATGGAGTTGAAACTCTTTACGATGAAATCCCACAGATAAAAACCGTTTTGAATATTGTTCATATCATTACAACTGTAATTCTTATTGTAATTCTTTTGATTGTAATGGTAGGCGTGTCTAACACATACCGCATGGTTTTGTATGAACGAATCCGTGAAATTGGTACAATGCGTGCTCTTGGAATGACAGGTAAAGATACCCGCCGTGTATTTACAAACGAGGCTGTAATTCTTTGTGTAATTGGTGCTCTTGCAGGCTTGATTTTTGCAGCAATTGTTATGGCGATTGTTCACTGCATACCAATTGGAAACGAGGCGCTTTCCTTCTTCCTTAAAAAGGGACATTTCACCTTTAAGATGTCTGTACTTTCAATAGTAATTCAATATATTATTTTGATAGTGCTTACATCTCTGGCAGTAAGAGGAAGTGCAAAACAGGCAGCCCGAATGAGCCCAGCCGAAGCATTACGTACAGTAAAGTAAGGAGTCATTATGAAAAAGATACTATCATTCATCGCGGTAACCACACTTTTTGTTGCCGCCGCAACCGCACAGGTTTCTGCTGACCTTGCAGAAAAGTGTTTTAAGATCATGGAACAAAGCCGCGAGATTCAGGCTTACCACGGAGACTATTCTGCAACAATTTCTCTTGTAGTTGAGAAGCCTGGAAAGCCAAAGGAAAACCTTCAGTACAAGATTTTTGAACGCACAGAAAATAAACTTATGACAATTGTTCAGTTGTTCCCGGAAGCAGACAAGGGAAAAGGTTATCTTCGCAATGATGATAACATCTGGTCTTATGATCCTATCAGCCGTAAGTTTACACATACTTCAATTAAAGAAGCACTTGGTGATTCAGACGTTAAGCTTGATGACATTGAACAGAATGAAAAATACTGGCGTGAAAATTACGACGTATTTTCTTATGAGGAAGGAACTCTTGGAAAGTATCCTGTAGACATTATTGTTCTTCAGGCAAAAACAAAAGAACCTTCTTATGCAAAGACAAAATATTTTCTTAGAAAAGATATTCCTCTTGTTTTGAAGCAGGAAGATTATTCTGGTTCAGACCGCCTTATGCGTACAACTCTTGTTCCAAAGTGGGCAAAGGTTGAAGTTCGCGGAAAGACTGGTTATGTAGCAACACAGGCAGTTTTGCGTGATGAACTCAATAAAGGCGAGCAGACACAGCAGGTAATTTCAGACCTAACTTTCGACACTCTCCCAGATAAGATTTTCACAAAGGCATATTTGGAAGGCTTGAACTAGTACAGTCGGCAAGCATAGCAATGACAAAAATGTGTCATCCTCGGGCTTGACCCGAGGATCTTTATAGGACATTAATTATGAAAAAATCACTTACATTACTATTCATTTCAATTATCTCTTTTTCTCTCTTTGCCCAAAGTGACGATGACTTCTTCGGCGGAGATGATGACTTCTTTACCGATGACAGCATTGTAGAAGTTTCTGATGTTTCTGCCAAAACAGAACTTAGCAAGGGTGTAATTTTTGATACCGGTTCAATCAAAGTAGGCGGAAGCCTTACTGCCGGTATTACAACAAACACAGTTTTGTATTCACCAGATTCAACTGATTTTGGTGAGAATCTCAAAAACACAAAGCTTAAGCCAGACTTGAGTGCTTTGCTTAGTGTAGATGCACGTCCAACAGAAACCTTGCGTATATATACAAAGTTTGGGCTTGCTTATCCCTTTGTGAATAGTGTGAACGGCTACTTGAGAACTGAAATGGATGGAAAAGTTACTCCAGATTATTTTGGAATCGATGCAAATATGACTCCATTTGTGGGAGCAAAACTAAATACTTCCATTACAGACTGGTTCAAACTCAAGGAACTCTTCACAGATTTCTCAATCAAAGATACAGCTTTCTTCCGTTTTGGTGTGCATACTGTTACCTGGGGTGCCGGTTATTTCTTCAGTCCTGTTTCAGATATGATTAACACAACATCAATTGATCCAGAAAATCCAGAAAAACAGGTTGATGGAGCTTTGAATCTTCGTACTCAAATCATCATTCCAGATAGTCAGAATTGTCTCTGGTTCTATGTAATTCCTTCTACAAAGTTTGAAGGTCAGACTGCAGAAGCTTATGCCCGTGATACAGCTCTTGCTGGTAAAGCAGATATTCTTATCGGTAACTGGGAACTTGGTCTTGGGGCTTTTTATAAATATCAGAATGCTCCTAAAGCAATGCTTACTGCAACAGGAAGTCTTAGAAAAGTCAGTTTCTTTGGAGAACTTGTTTATTCTTATGGAGCTGCCAGCGAATGGACAAAAAATACAGACTGGGATGATAAAACAAGTATCTTCCAGGCAACTGCAGGTTTGAGCTATTACTGGAAAGATCCAATGATTACACTTGCTGCTCAGTATTACTTTAATGGTAATGATAAGGATATGCCTTACAACTATGCTATTGGTGGACATAACTTAGCTGCAATGGTCAATTTTGGAAAGATTCTTGGTAATAAAGATTTGTCTGCAAGTGTTTTCTCAATGGCAAACTTTGGACGTAAAGAACTGTCAGATTCAGATCGTGCCATTTTGAAAATGACTGGTATAGACGAAAGTCTGATTTCTTCAATGACAGGAACTTCATTTACTACAACAGCAATGCTCTATTATTCACCAATTAATGATATGAAGCTTGGAATTGGCCCAGTTCTTACATTCAAAACTTTTGACGAAAATCCAACTCTCTCACTAAAACTCTCCGCAACTCTCGGTGGTGGTAAGTTTTAAAAAACAAAAGCCGGCGTATTAGCCGGCCTGTAATGTGCTCTCAATCAACTAAGGATTGGCACTATAAATATTCCAACCGAAAAGCCGTTGGCGCTTCAAAATGTCTACGTATTATATAACCTCGACCAGGTTATCTCTCTTTGTCGGAAATTGCATATTGCCTCCCATCAAGCAACCGGTGTGCGTCCTCATCTCGCTCTTGGCTACAACTTTATAATAACACACATTTTTAATAATGCAAGAAAAAAATTAAAAAAAAATATATCGATAATCGTGTTTTTGTCTGAACGAAATATAAAAAAAAATTATTTGTAAGGGCAAAATACATCATGATATAATCTTTGCATCACAATTGTGTTAAAACGTAGATTTTAAAAAATTACAGTTGGGATGTAGGAGTTTATTATGAAAAGAAAGCGTTTAGGCCTTTTCTTTGTGGTTGGGTTTTCCCTTTTGCTTAGCTTGTTTACATCGTGCGACGATTTGGGAGCTCTTTTAAATGAACATGTTGTTGTAATTACTTACTCAACAGAGTATGGTAAAAAACCAGACAATCTAAAAAAGACGAAAGATTATGTATTAACTGCTGAGGATTTACCAGAACTTTCAGCAACCGGGCACACTTTTCATTACTGGTATGATGATGAAACTTCACAAAAGGTTACACCCGGCTTCAAAGTATCAAAGGATTTGAATCTTGTTGCATTGTGGGATGATGATGAACTTCCAGAGCCTCCAGTCAAACCTCCTGTTGATGACGATGATGAAGTAACAATCAATTTATATTCATATACAGATGAAGTTCCAGGTATGGTTGAAAAATATCTTGCAACTCATAAAGATGTAAAAGCAAAACTGAATGTTACTATTATTCCAACAACAAATGACGAATATCAGCCAGCACTTGATAAAGCTTTGAAAAATGGTAATGTGGATATTTATGTAGCTGAGGATGCCTTTGTTTTAAAGTATACTCAGGGAAGCATGTCTTCTTATGCTGCTCCATATGAAGATTTTGGAATTGCTGTGGCAAAGAAAACAAAGGCTGCAGAAACTGCTTCTTACGTAGTTGATTTTGGAACAAACAAGAATGGAAAGGTTGTAGGACTTGGATATCAATCTACAGGTGGATGTTTTATCTACAACAGAAGTCAAGCAATAACTGTATTTGGAACAGATAATCCTGCAATTATTCAGGAAAAAATAGGTGGTGGTTCTGGTAACTGGGATAAATTCTGGGAAGCAGCTGCTGAATGTGCAAAGTATAATGTTGCTATAATTTCAGGTGATGGTGATATCTGGCATCCTAGTAGAAGCTTCTTCAGATGATGGCTGGGTAAAAAATGGAAAACTTTATATTGATCCAAAACGAGATACCTTCCTTGATATTTCTAAAAATCTTACAGATAAGGGCTGGTCAAATGGTACAGTAGACTGGACTGAAGATTGGTATGCAGATATGTCAGAATCTGGAGATAAGAAGGTTCTCGGCTTCTTTGGTCCTGCATGGCTTATAAATTACTGCATGGCAGAAAAATCTGGTTCTACATACGGAGATTGGGCTGTTTGTAAATCGCCTATAAAATTCTTCTGGGGAGGAACCTGGCTTCTTGGTACAAATAAGGCAGCAAATAATTCTAAAAAGAAAGCAATTGTAAAAGATATTCTTGAATGGATTACTCTCGATACAACAGAAACTGGTCTTATGTATCAGTGGGCAAATGGCACCTTCCAGTGGAAATATGGTGTAGGTAAGGATACAACTCTTACTACAAAAGATACAGTATCTTCTGCTGCAGTAATGAAAAAAACTAATGGTGAAGTTGCTTTCCTGAATGGACAGAATATGTTTGATTATTTTGTTCCAGCAGGTGAGTCTGTTAATTCAAGAGTTCGTACCGAATATGATTCGGTAATTAATAAAATTTGGAGAGAAGCTGTTCGTGATTATGCTTCTGGTGAAGTAAAAAATCGTGCAGATGTTCTAAAAACTTTCAAAGAGGCTGTGCGAAAACAGACAGGGCTTAATTATGATGCAGAAGTGGTTAATCCTGGTCAGGAAGATGTAGATTGCGGAATCACATTTGAAGTTACAGTTCCAGCCTTTACAGACACATGTTCTGTATATCGTTTTGAAGCTGGTACCGAAGATTGGATAAATGAAGAATCAGAATTCTATCGTATTTATAATGGTGGTAATTCTTCTGCTGTTACAAAGACTATTACTGACCGGTATGGAATAAAAAAAGGCAAAACCTATAAATATGGAATTGTCTTTAATTATGATAACAGAACAAAGCAAGAACTTGATTTTTCTGTAACAGCAACAAAGGATGGTTGGGCTTATCCTGAAATAACAAATAGTCCAAAAGGTCATTTTGATGGAACTTCAATTGTATATGATGTAGTTCCTGTAGTTGATTTTGGAAATGGCGACGAATTTAATTATTGTTTACAGGAAAGATATGTAAAAAAAGAATCAGATGATATTGATTGGTTCTACAGCTTCTATCCTCGTGGCTATAAGGGAGAAACAAACAAGAAAGTTGAAGTAGATGACCATTGTAAAGGACTTGAATTGACTCTTATAGGTTATGAATTCTTTGTAAGTGTAGATGATTCTGTTGAATATGTACGAAGATTTGAAGAAGATACTTTTGACTTCCCTACAAAAATTTATAGCCAGAATAAAATTGTAGAAACAGAAGATGGATTCGCCTTCTATATTCCAGTTCCTGCTGGCACACAAAATGTTGCTGTAGTACGTGTGGATGGTGAAAATGAAACTGAAATTCTTAATAATTATTATGGTGAGGAAAATAAAGTAAAAGCCTCAACAAATATTTATATGCCTGAACGTTATGAATATACAAAAGGCAAGGAACTGAAATATTATATTAAGTATGACTGGTGGAGACGGTATGATCCAGATAAAATTGGAATAACTTATACTCCAGCATATACAGGTATAACAACTCCGCTTGTTAACAGTGATCCAGAAGCAGAATTTAAAAATAATTGTTTTGTCTATAAGAAAGATGCAGATGTAACATTCTATGCTGATGACAAAGATTATGGATATTGGATGCAGTATATCTATTATGATGCAGATGATCCGGATAATCAGGATAAGTATGTTTATTTGTCTTATAATGAAGGAGATGGCAAGAATGGAAATTCTTCTGTTGATATAACAGATGGAAAACCAGCTATCACAGAAGGTTTGAAACTGACCTTAAAAGAAGCTCTCTTGAATCTTACTTATCAGGCAAACATATCTGGCATGGAACTTTGTGGAACCCGAAAGTGGGTAATCCCTTATTCAAAGATTACAAATATGCCAAAATCAATAACAATTGGCGAAGTTGAACTGGCTGGTATAAAACTGGAAGTCACAATTCCTGCAAATACAGACTGTTATTCAATCAGACGATTTGCACCTGGTGCTACCGACTGGGAATGGAATGGTGATTACGAGATGTACCGTCTGTATAATAACACAAATAAAGCTGTTAAAAAGACTATCATAGATTATTATGGCCTTGAAAAAGGTAAAACTTATGAATATTCATATCAATTGAACTATTCCGAAAATCATAAGCTTGGTGTAAAAGAAACAGCTAAAGCAAACGGTAAGGTAAGACCAAAGATTTCAAATATTCCGGAAGCAAGTTTTGATGGTTCAAAACTGACATATACTGTAGTCCCTCAAGTAAAATATAGCAATGGTGAAAATTATAACTTCAACCTTGGGCAGAGTTATTTACTGGTTCCTCCTTATTGGCTGGTTGATGGAAAAAAAGAAGGTGATGATACTACAAATTGGGATTTTGGCTGGTATCCTGGATATAATCCTGAAAATAAAGATGCTAAAAATCAGTGGATATGGGATAACGTTAAAGGTTTTGAACTGACTCTTATCGATTACACCTTTAGTGTGTATATGGAAGATGGAATAGAATATGTTGCACATTATAAACCAGATGCATTTAATTTCCCTCAGAAAGTATATGCGCAAAACGATGTTAGTCAGGAAGATGATGTTATTAAAATTACAGTACCAGTAATGAAAGGAGTAACGAATGTTTCTCTTATGCGTTACAATGAAACCCTTGATGACTATGTAGAAACTGCTTCAAGGTGGTATGGTGATGAAACACCAAAAGGAAATCTTATAATTACCTTTACAGATCCATATGGCTATAAAGAGGGAGATAAACTTCATTATTATGTTCAGTATGACTGGTGGAAGCGTTTTGATGGATATGATGAAAACAAGCCTAGCGATAAACGCGGTATCTATGTTACAGCTGATAATGATGGAATAAAATCTCCGTTATTGAAGATAAAGCCTGAAGTTACCTATCAGAATAATGCTTTCACTTTAACAAAAAAGGAAACAGTTGAGTTCTACAATGAAGAGAGTGAAGGTTACTGGATTAATATTGATTATGCTGATAGCGAATATCCTGATGTATATGAAAAATGTTATACATTTGATGTTCATGAAGATACTGAAGTTGGTATTACGAAAAATGTGTTACAAGATACAGGAAGAAAATTGACTAAGGGGCAGACCCTCAAATTATCAAAAGTAACGTTTAATTACTGGTACGGTGAATTTGAGGAAGACTATCACTGGACTTTATCTTCAGAAGAAGTTGCAAATATGAATATTCCTAAAACAATTAGTATTAAATAGTGGAATATAATTAGTGCACTTGCGGCGGTCTTACAAAAAGACCGCCCTTTTTTTTATTCAAAATTTGTGATATTATAAACAATCTTTTTTTAGGGAGACTTTAGATGTCACAGCGTAGAGTTGTCGTAACTGGATTGGGATGCGTTTCTTCTGTTGGAAACGATGTTAAAACCGCTTGGGAAAATGTTAAGAATGGTAAAAGCGGAATTACAAAAATAACACTTTTTGATGCATCACAGCATCAGGTGCAGATTGCCGGTGAAGTAAAGGGTTTTGATATAAACAATTATGGTGTAGACCGAAAGATGGCACGCAAGATGAGTCGCATGACAAAGTTCCTGCTTGGTGCAAGTATTGAGGCTGCAAATGATGCTGGCTTTAATGCAGAAAATCTTAAAGACGAAAAAGCAGGAATCGTAACTGGTGTTGGAATCGGTCTTTCTGATGATCTTGAAACTGCTTATAAAAAATATTTGGATCCTGCAAGTGGTGTAAACCGCATTCCACCGCTCACAGCTCCTCTTGTTTTGAATAACGAAGCATCTGCCGGAGTTGCAATGCATTTTGGAATTATGGGGCCATCATGGACTTTGTCTACAGCCTGTGCTTCTGGAACAGATTCTTTAGGACTTGCTCTAGATATGATTCGCTGCGGCCGTCTTGACCTTTGTTTTGCCGGCGGTGTAGATGCAAATCTTACAGGCTTTAATATCGGATGCTATCAGGCACTTTCTGCCCTTACAAATAAATTTAATGACACTCCAGAAAAAGCAAGCCGTCCTTTTGATAAAAATCGCAGCGGCTTTGTAATGGCAGAAGGTTCTGCAGTTTTGATTCTTGAAGAGTATGAGCACGCTAAGGCTCGTGGTGCAAAGATTTATGCTGAAGTTGCAGGCTATGGTGCATCTTCTGATGCTTACCACATTACTGCTCCCCGCGAAGACGGAAGTGGCGGTGCTTTGGCTATGAAGCGTGCTTTTGAAGATGCAGGAATGAAGCCTTCTGACATTCAGTATTACAATGCGCACGGAACCTCAACTTCTGCAAACGATACTGCTGAAACTGCAATGATAAAATCAGTATTCGGTGACGATGCAAAAAAACTGCACATTTCTTCAACTAAGAGTGAAATTGGTCATATGGTTGGAGCTGCTGGAAGTATTGAAGCAATCATGTGTATCAAAGCAATGCAGGACAGTTTTGTTCCACCAACAATCAACCTTGATGAACCGGATCTTGAGCATGGCTGCGACCTCGACTATACACCAAACAAAGGCGTAGCTTGCGAGATTAATGCTACTGCCAGTTGTTCTCTTGGATTTGGCGGACATAACGGCTGTATTATTCTGAAAAAATGCTAATAATAAAAAATAGTTATACGCTTTAAAATAAATTTGGCTTCCATCTACATTATCAATTACTTTTCTTTTTGCTGCTTGCGGAACTAAAGCCATATATCAGGTTGGAAGCCTTAAAAAAATGTGGAGTTCCAGTTATGACTTGATCCACCAATTCTTTCTAAAAAATACTGGAATTATGATATTCCTGGCTTAAAAGATCAGAGTGTATGGCAGATTTTCAGAGTTAGAATCGAAAACTACGAAGTCGTAAAGAAAGACGGCTTTAAGAAAAAAGGATGATTAAAAAGTAAAAAAAACACTCTAAATCGTACTTAAAAAAGTAACGAAAGTTTAGAAACTTTGACTTCCGTCTGAAAAACTAAGAGAATTACAGTGTAAGCTGAATTAGTTCAGACGGAGGTTAAAGATGAAACACGTATACAGATTATTCACATTAATCATTATCTCGCTGTTTTTCCTCTCTTGCGAAAATAAAACATACCACGTAGGCGATGTTGTTCTAGCTGATGGTACTGTTCTCTCTTCTTCACAATTCCAGACTTACAAGGGAAACTCAAAACCAATGGCAGTTATCTTTTCTGTTACTGGTGGTGAGCACGAAAATTCAAACAGAGTTCTTGGAGTAGGGCTTAAGGCTTCTGAGCCTTTAGTTTTTGCTCCAGAATCTGCTGAAAGCCATAACACAAATATTCTGGCAAATTACAGCATTGTTGTAGCACAGGATTACAGCATCACTGATGGACAGTTCCATAACGAAGGATTTTTCGGTCTGATTGATGGCCGTAAAACCTGGAAGAATGTAGCACAGTATGATGCAAATACAAAGACATCTTTTGCAGACTATCCTGCTTACGACTATGCTGTAAATTACGGAATCAACAATAAGTTTAAGAAGTTTGAACATGGCTGGTATTTGCCAACTGCAGCTGAAGCGCGCATGCTTGCAGCAAGTAATGTACCTGACATGCCTGTAATAATCTGGACAGCATCACAAAGTTATGATGCTCAGGTAAATGAGTTGCTTGTCAATCTGACAAATGGATATGTAGAGACTGGATTCAAAGAGATGGAATACAGTGTCTGCAGTATTTATTGCTTTGCCGAATAAAAGGCAGGAGGCTGATTATGAAAAAGACAATTAGTAGAGTTATAAAGGCTTGTGAAACATTAATTATGGCATCATTCTTCTTCGGATGTTCAATGATGATGGATGAAATGGGAAACGGTGGAGCATCGTCTTCTTCTGTGCAGGACATTCGCTCAATGATGAATCGTTCTGATGCTGAAAGATTGCTGTACATGGGAGGTTCTGTTTTGTACAGTCCAAAAGATTCAAATGCAAACCAGCTGATTGAGGGTGCTGTTGTTGCAACCCGTATTGGTAAGGTTATTAAAAAGGATCTGGGATGCGGTGAATATGCATATCAGAATTCTAAGACAGATTTTGAACTCGGTTTTATTACCGTAGATTCAATTTCAAAGTCTGAGATTTCCTTTACATATTACAAGTTCCCTTCAGCTGATTCAAACAAATACATTTCTGCAGGAAGCTTTACACTCGCAGAAGGTGAAACAGCAGATTTGAATGGAGATGGAATTCCTGATGTTATGTTCCGTAAACCAGATGCAGGACGTAAAGGTTATAAGAGCAATATGTGGCTTACATTCCTTTGTGATGTAGAATCCGGCGACAGTGCTGCAATGTTCTCAATTGTTCCAATGCAGTATTCAAGAAGTGTGTATCCAAACGGATTGCTTGGAATCAATACCACTGGTCAGTATGTTATCAATAAGTATGATGTAGGAACTAACAATCGTTCGGTAGTTTCTAATATCTCATACGGCGACTATGTGCTGGATACAGAGGCAAACTCAATTGCCCGTTATGTTGGTGCAGGCAGAAATTCACGTTCGGCAGCGCGTGCTATAAATGATGGAGATGTACAGGAGCTTGAGCAGATTTCTACAGATTCAAAGGCGGAAGACTTTGAGTTTAAGGCAAATGAGTTTACAGATGATTTTGATGTAAATGCACTGCTTGCGGTTATGCCTTCAAGCATAGTTACAGAAGCTTATTCTGGCCATAGCCTTGCAGAAAATACAGCTTATTTGAACCGCTTGATTCGTGAGCCGTCTTTTCTTAATAAGCTTGTAGCAGAAAATTCCAGTGAAGCCGCCGATGAAATCCGTTCACAACTTCATAAGGCTCCGCTTTCGAGTGAGATTGAAAGAGTTATCTTTTGCAGACACGCACTTTCTCTTGTGTACCCTGAATACTGCCCGGATGTTAATCTCTTTTCTCAGTCTTTGAGTAATGTTCTTCCATGGCTCTACATTGACTTTGGAGAGCTTATTCAGCAGCCAACTGAAGCAGAAGAAACTGCGGCAAGATGTGTCATCATTCCAAAGCTGAATAACCCGACTCTTACAGGACCTGGTGAGCTTGGCTTTAAATCAGAGATGGAAAAATATATGGCTGAAGCTGAGAATAAGCATAAAAAAGAAAGAGAAACAAAGGTTGATGCTTACGTTGATTACGAAGTAAAGCGGGATGCTATTGAGAAATATTTCTCGCAGTTCTACAGCTACAATTTTGCTCCTTTACTGGCAACTCTTTCTGGACAGCAGTGGCTCAAGGATATTGTTAAGGGAACAAAAACTGATTTAAGCGTAGGTATTGGAGGGGGAATCAGCTTTGCAAACGGTGACCCAAGCGTAAATCTTAAGATGGGTGTACTTATTAAGTTTGAGCTTGAAAACAGAATTGCTTTCAACGTTTCTTCAACATCTTTCTTTGCAAGCAGTGCACCAGAGAAGAAAAGCATAGGTGAGCTTAAGGATAGATTTAATGAAAAGTTCCCGGACGGACATTACAGTGCAGAAGAGATTAAGGATTACCTTGATACAATGAGTAAGATGGACCTTAAGGATGAGCTTGGACTTGACAGCTGGGTATTTGATGCGTCAGAGACTCTTCAGAAAGCTTCTTATAAGAATGGGCTTCGTCCTTCAAAGGATGCAAAGAGTCTGCATAAACGTGTAAATCCTGTTCCTTCACTGCCGCTTGTACTTACTTTTGATGCCCGCTTTGATATCCTTTTCAAAACTGCTGCGGTAGTTGAGCTTGATAATCTTACTGTAGGTGGAATCTACATGACTGTCTTTGATTGTAAGACAGGAATTAACTGGGGCTTCAGAGAGAAGATATTAGGAGTTCCTGTACTGAATACTTTCTACTGTGATACATATGCCGGGGCTGAACGCTACAGTGAGAATGCCGGCTTTGCCGGAATTACCAGTAAGGACCCAAAACTCTTTAAGGCTGGAGGCGGAGTTAAGTTTACAATTGCACCGGTTGTTGAGTTCCGCATTGGAGGAGGTCTTGGTTATGATATTCTTGGAGCCGGTGCTGATGTTACATTGGGTGCTAAGGTAGACTTTTTTGCTCCATTCAGCAGCTATGTGGGCCTGGCATACACTATAATGCAGGATCCTGTAATCATTCTTGATATGGATATGGATGCAGGCTTTAGCTATAGCGGTGATGTACAGTTCTGTCTTGATCCGCCGATTCTTTCAACAAAGTACTGGAACTACGATATTCCTGGTCTTAAAGATCAGTGTGTATGGCAGATTTTCAGATTGAGAATGGAGAACTACGAGATTGTAAAAGCTGATGGCCCAAAGAAAAAGGCTTAATTTTTCTGTCACCCCGAACTTGGTTCGGGGTCTCAAGTAGAGATGCTGAAACAAGTTCAGCATGACAGCGTGTTCTTGTTTTAAATGACATTTTTTGATAAAGTGTAAAATAGATATTCGGGGCAAACCCGAATATGACAATTTCTGTCATTGTCGGGCTTGACCCGACAATCCAGCTATAGGAGTTTTCACTATGATTATCAAACCAATGGTTCGTTCGAACATGTGTCTTAACGCTCACCCTATTGGATGCGCTAAAGAAGTTGAAAATCAGATTGCATACGTAAAGTCTCAGAAAGCAAAACGCGGAACAAAATCTTTGAAAGAGGGCGGAAACGGCCCTAAGTTTGTTCTTGTTTTAGGCTGCTCTACAGGTTACGGATTGGCTAGCCGCATTTCTGCTGCATTTGAATACGGTGCAGACACAATCGGTGTTTCATTCGAAAAGGCCGGAACAGAAACTAAGGGAGGAACTCCTGGCTGGTATAACAATCTGGCATTCGACCGCGCAGCAAAAGCAGAAGGTTTGTTCACAGAAACTTTCTCAGCTGATGCTTTCAGCCACGAAACACGCAAAATGATTATCGAAGAAGCAAAGAAGGCTGGAAAGAAGTTTGATCTTATCGTTTATTCACTTGCTTCACCAGTTCGTTCAGATCCAGATAAGATTGATCCAAACAGCGAAACTGGAGCTCACGTACTTTACAAGTCTGTAATCAAACCTATTGGTAAAACATATGCAGGTCTTGGAATCGATATTTTGACTGATTCTTTGAAGGAATCTGCTGCAGAACCTGCTAACGAAGATGAAATTGCAAACACTGTAAAAGTAATGGGTGGCGAAGACTGGAAGCTTTGGATTGACCAGTTGAGCGCAGCTGGCGTTCTCGCTGAAGGCTGCCGCACAGTTGCTTATTCATACATCGGACCAGAGTTGAGCCACGCTATTTATCGTGACGGAACTATCGGTCAGGCTAAAAAGCACCTCGAAGCTACTGCTCATGAGTTGAATGACAAGCTCGCTAAGGAGCTTGGTGGTGCGGCTTATGTTTCTGTAAACAAGGGGCTCGTAACTCGTTCTTCTGCTGTTATTCCAATTATTTCTTTGTACCTTTCGATTTTGTTCAAGGTTATGAAGGCTAAGGGAACTCACGAAGGTTGTATCGAACAGATGGAACGTCTTTTTGCTGAACGCCTTTACACAGGTGACAACAACGCAGCAGGTAAAGTTCCAGTTGATGAAGAAAACCGCATCCGCGTTGATGACTGGGAAATGCAGGCTGATGTTCAGGCAGAAGTTGATAAACTGATGGCAAGCGTAAACAACGACAACATTAAGGACGTTTGCGACTTGGCCGGCTACAAGCACGACTTCTACGCAACAAACGGTTTCGACGTTGCTGGTGTAGACTACACGGCTGATGTTCCTAGAATGGATCAGATTTAGTAAAAAGTTGAGCCGTCATCCTGAACTTGTTTCAGGATCTTTATAAAAAAACCGCACTTCGTAAAAGCGAGTGCGGCTTTTTTTTACTCCCTCTACCTTATCCATAAAAACCTCATATTAATTGATAACTTGATTATATCAAAAATATAAGGCTTTATGATATAGTAATCAGAGTGGAAGTTATTCACTCGTAAGAGCTGCTTTTTCTACAGCGTAACTGCGGTTTTTGAAGAGTTCAGCAACATCTGAAGCTACAAAGCCCAGTTCGCACTTAACGTCTTCTGATTGCCAGTCACTGATTTTAACTCGTTTCCAACCACGCTTAAAATAATCATTACATTCCCAGATTAAAGGGCAGTAATTATATTTATCACAGTTATCAAGAACATTTGTCATCCATTTGATATCATCATTTTTTCTGACATAAGTTCCATCAGACTGCTTTAGCATTGCAACCGCATATTCGCCTACAATTACACCATATCCTTCATTTGTAAAACGCTGCATCTGGGCAAAATCTTCATTCTGCTCTTTTACTTCCTGTGCAGTACCCCAGCTGTTTGCAACACTTGCCCAGCCGGCATCTTCAGAAAGAATTGAATAAGCAGGAGGTCCGTAATAATGAACAGATACCAGAAGTTTTTTAATATTTTCATTTGCAGAATCCTGTGGCATTTTATAACGTCTATCGGCAGTATAAGTCATACTAGTGTCATAACCTGGCATAAGGAGAAAGCGTTTATCATTTTTTCCACCCTGTGCACGGATTTTATCTACATAATACTGACCTATTTCTTCAATAATGTCATAACATTTATTCTGAAAGGCCGTAAAGTCAGCTGCAGAAGAAGACCATACACTCACTTCTGTATCACTAGTATAATCTTTACCACCAATTGAAAATTTATGATAGAATCCGGCTCCCCATTGTTCGTTAGCTGCTTCAAAAATTAACTTGTAAGAATAATCCTTAAAATATGTTCCAACCTGATCCCAAATTGCATCAAAAACTCTGTAAGCTTCATCCCGGGTTTCTTCTGGACCAAAAAGTGCACACCATTCATAATCATGATGATCATTAAGAATTACAAATAAATCTGCCTCCAAAGCCCAGTTTACAATTGTAGCCACACGATTAATATATCTTGAATCTATTGTGTAATCCCCATTTGCAATATCCATGGCATTCAACCAGGAAACAGGAATTCGTACACAATCAAAGCCTGCTTCCTTATAAGCTGTAAACAGTACTTTTTGTGTTTCAGGCATTCCCCAGCAATGTTCATATTCTAAAGGATCTTTCTTAAAACCAATCCAACCGCCACCACAAGCATCCATGGTGTTTCCAAGATTGATTCCGTTTCCCATCACCTTTGTAAGCTGAAGAGCTTCCATGTTTTCATAATCATCGTCATCTACACTTACATAAACATAAGGGGTATTTTCTTTACTCGATAATAGTCCTGAGCATGAAGTAAATATTAAAAGGAAAAGAGTGTTAAAACAAATTAATTTCATATTCATAATAAACCTCCAGATAACTTATAATTACCATCAATATGGCATTTTTTATTCTACGCTCCAGTTTTTGAAGCATATATTCTTTTTACTCATCACAAAATAAAGGTCATGAAGTCCTTTCACAGTGTTTGAAAATTCTTTCACTACTGTTTTATAAGAAGCATCATCAAGGCTGATTACAGCAAGGGCTTTTGATTCATCTTCTATAGTTTCCGGGATTGAGTCTGCATAAACAAGAATCTTTCCGCTGCCTTTTGCCTGAATTTTTATTGAAGTAGCGCCGTCAGCGAAATTCACATTTTTTACCATTGTCCAGCTGTAGTCTTTTGCTGCTTTTACTGCAATTGATGAAGGGTCCTGGATATCTTCATACCAGGTATCTGCACAGGTAAACATGGTTGTTCCTGTTACAGTTTCAAAAGGATTAAGATTCTTCAGCGCACTCACTCCTTTTCGAGTTCCCTGACAATTGTTGATTTTGACATTTTCTTCATCAATACTGTCTGTAACCTTATCTACACACATACTGCGAAAGCCGCCTCCTGTCTGAGCCCTTTCTTCCAAAGTCAATGTATGATAAAAAAGCCACCATTCTCCAGCATATTTATGAAGATGAGTATGATTGTTGCTGTAATTCAGTCCCATTTCTCCAGGATTCTTAAAATAATGCCCCTTATAAACCCAACTGTCAGAGTCCAAAGGAGTCTTGCTTGTCATGTAAGACATTGAACAAGCAGAAGAGGCTTCGGCTGTGGTGGTAGTCCAGGTATCCCGGGAATCCCAGCCGTTGTTGAAGGTATAAACATATGTGCCGTTTATATAATTCAGTTCACTTGCTTCAAAAAGATATGGCGCCTTTATTTCAACAAAATCACTGGCAAGAGAAATCATGTCACTTCCAAGCTTTACAATTCTTGCACTTCCCGGAAACTCTGTTGTACCGTTGCTTGCTTTTCCAGAACCAAAAGAAAGCCAGCCATCTCCATTTTCATCAATAACAACTCCAGGGTCAAAAGGATTAGGACAGTCTGTAAGAGTATCGCCTGTCAAAGATTTTACTTCGGGATAAACAAGGGCTTTAGTTAAGGGAGAAGACCATGGACCTAAAGGTGAAGTTGCAGTAAGGACTCCAGAACCTGCCCCGCTGTTTGAAAAATACAGATAAAAATGAGTAAGTCCGTCTGCTTCTTTCCGTGAACAGATTGAGGGTGCCCAGGAGTTATAAATCCAGGGAGCTATTTTTCCTACATTAATTTCTCCGTGATAAGTCCAATTGAGCATATCATCAGTTGAAAAACAAACGAGTGACTTGATTTTCTCGTAGGTATTTTTTGGGGCTTTTAAATACTGTTCATGGTCATTTGTGCCATAAACATAAAGTCGACCTTCATATTCTACAGCTGTAGGATCTGCGCAAAATACATTTGCAGAAATAGGATTTGCTGTTGTTGTCAATTTCCAGTTGTTTTTGCTTATTTTCACAGTAAGCTCTCCTTGGTCAGTATTGTCAGATTCCGTTTGATTTTCATTGCCAGAAGTAACATGCGATTTGCAGGAACATCCAAAAGAAAGAGGAACTAATATCATCACTGAAAAAAGATATTTATAGATTTTTTTCATATTTTTGACCTCCTTGTATAATCAATATAATAAGGTCAAAACTTGTTATAACAATTGCATTTTAATCTATTTTTTATAGCATTTTGTGCAGATTTTGCTTTTTTTAGTGTATAATTATGGTATGAATATAAATATCGGTGCAATCGGCTATAATTATACTCACGAAGAAGATTTTAGAATGGATAGACCAGACGGACCTGGTGCCTGGCTTTTTCTACTTGTAAAATCTGATGCGATATTCTATATAAACGGTAAGCGAAACCTTGTAAAAAAACATTCCTATGTGCTTTTACAACCAAAGACACCGTGTATGTATAAGGGTGCTAAGGAAAATTATGAAGACGACTGGTTTTTCTTTAACATGACTGACGAAGAAAAGTCAGAACTTCTTGAAAAAGGACTGGTATTCGATACTCCAGTCTTTCTGGGTAATATCGAAGAAATATCCTCTTTAATCCATCAAATTTCTTATAATCATTTTTCTGCAGATATTTATCATGAAGAAATAAAAATCCTGCTTACTTCTGTTCTTTTTCTAAAAACTGCACAACAGGCTAAATCAAAAATCATACAGTCTCCAGATGCTCTTGCCAGCAAAAATGACAAGCTCACTTATTTAAGAACCAGACTCTTTGAAGAGCCGGCTCTTTTTTCCGGTATAGATGAAATGGCAGCTTATATGAACTTAAGCCGTTCTGGTTTTCAGCACTTATATTCTCATACTTTTGGAGTAAGCGTAATTCATGATGTTATAAAAGGAAAGATTGAAAAAGCAAAATCATTTCTTTCTAAAAGCAATTTTTCTATTACAGAAATTTCTAATAAATGCGGTTATAAAAGCGAGTTTCATTTTATGAGGCAGTTTAAAAAAGAAACGGGCTTAACTCCAACCGAGTTTCGTCGAAGCTCCAGCTGGACACAAATTGAAAAAAGCAGATAAAAGGAAAATGCTATGATTTTAAATACCGGTCAGCGAACAGACATTCCTGCTTTTTTCCCAGAGTGGCTTGCAAACTGAATTAAAGAAGGTTTTGTCCTTGTAAGAAATCCTTATAACCCGAGTCTTGTTACACGTTACGAAATTAATCCTCAGGTTGTGGACGCGATTGGTTTTTGTACAAAAAATCCTGCCCCCTTTTTTCCTTACCTTGATTTGGTGAAGGATTTTGGCCAGTTCTGGTATGTTACGATTACACCTTATGGAAAGGATGTTGAGCGGGGCGTGCCGGAGAAGTCTGAGGTGATTGAAAGCTTTAAGTATTTGTCCGGGGTTGTGGGAAGCTGGGCTGTCGGCTGGCGTTATGACCCGATTTTTGTTGATTCAAAATACACTGTAGATTTTCATCTGCGGGCTTTCGAAAAAATGGCGAGCGCGCTCGAAGGCTTTACAAAAATTGTTGTCATCAGCTTTATTGATTTGTATGAAAAAGTCAAAAGGAATTTTCCAGAGGTGAGGGAAGTTAGTGATAAGGAAAAACTTTTTCTCGGCCGTGCTATTATTAAAATTGCCGCTGACCACGGAATGCTTGTGAAGCCCTGCGGCGAAGGAGATTTTCTTGCGCCATACGGGGCAGACTGCAGTGGCTGCATGACAATCCGTGACTACGAAAGAGCGATTGGTAAAAAACTCAAGGTACCCAATTACAAACCATCACGAAAAGAATGTGCCTGCTACCTTTCTGCAGATATCGGGGCCTACGACACCTGTCGTCACTACTGCAAATACTGCTATGCAAATAACGATTTGACCCAGGTTGCAAAAAATCAAAAGCTCCACGACCCGGCTTCTCCCTTCCTTATTGGAGGTAGCCTTCCGGGCGACAAGCTTCATATCGCGGAACAAAAGTCCTGGGTGGATAATCAGCTGGAGCTGGGGTTTGAGTAAGATAAACCCCAGCTGCAAAAAGTTTACAACAATTTTTTCAACGCTTCTTCGCTGCACCAGTTCCTGATTTTTTCTTCAAGTTCTTTTACACGGCGATCTCCGTCTTCTTTTGTGTAAAGCTTCATATTCAAAATACCCTTTTCATCATAGACATTCAGAAGGTCTTTACGTTCAAGCTCGGCTGCGCAAAAATCGACATAATCATAAATCAGTTTTTTGAGTGCGGCAAAATCTTCGCGGGCGGCTTTGATATCTTCTTCACGTCCGGATTTCAACTCGCCGCAAATCTTAAAGGCATACAAATCTTTTACAAAGCCCTGACAGAATGGCTTCATAGTCGGATCCTTGCAGATTGCAAAAATTATGTTCAAAGCCCATTCGCAATAGCCGGCCGCCAGTTCAGGCTTGTTCCAGAAATAAGTTTCTGCGGAATACACAAACTCCTTGTTGAAGGGCAGGCACATGAGTTGAGAATTATTGTGCTGGGCCTTAAGCTGTGCCTCTACGCCATTTTCAAAACCTTCCAGCTTTGCAAGAATACTTTCCTTGAGCATGTTAGATTTTATGCTTGGAAGTTTTGCAATATGCTCGCGGGCCTTTTCGTATTCCTTGCAGTGAATGTAAATCCAGGAAAGAGCGAAGTGAGTCTTTTCAACAAAATCTTCTTCCTTGCAGTAGCGGATAATCTGCACAGATTTTTTCAAAGCCTCATCAAAATATTTGTCATAAGTTTCATTCATGCCTTTTTTGTATTCGCCGAATGGGTCGATATTGCGGCTTAAGTTTGCGACGCTCTGAACAAAGTACATGTAGATTTCAAAGTTCAATGGATTGGCCTCGCATTCAGAAAGAAGATATTCGCAAGCTTCCAGAGCTCCCTTTTTCTTATCAATCTGACTGCGCAGCTCGCGGAATTTTACATGAACCTTTGCCGCTGTAACTGCATCATAATTTCCCTGTTCAAGACCAAAAAGCGCATCAGTAGAAATATTGAGCACCTTTGCCAGCGGAACAATCTGCGCAGTATCTGGCAGACCCGCGTCGCTTTCCCATTTGCTCACCGCCTGAGAAGTTACAAAGAGCTGGCCCGCAAGTTCTTCCTGTGTGAGCCCCAGCTGCTTTCTGTAGTATTTGATGTTGCTTCCAATTGAGTTTTTCATTTTTGTCATGTCTCCTTCCGGTAACCTTGATTCAAAGTTGCCGGTCTTTAATTCCGCGCGGTAATTGTATATTAGCAGATGTCAGGGGAAAATCCTAACAATTTATTTTTGTAAAATACCCAACGGAAAGTTGAAAGGAAAAGGAAAAATCTGTTACTATGAAAGAAAACGGGAGGATCTATGCTTATCCAGTTACCAGAAGAAAAAAAATCATTAGTTTTTCCTTTGTTCAAAAATAGACAGCCGAATGTGTCTGCGCTCTGGTCATATTTTGACGGAATATTGCCCGGAAAAATATTTGTTGATGATTTTAATGCGCCGAAAAAAGCAATCTGTCAGCTTGATATGAGCTGGGTTTATATTAGTGATGATGCTGATTTTTCATGGATTGAAGAGACCTTGCGTGAAGTAATTAAACATGCCTGGATTCAGGTAATCTGGGCACCTGAAAGAGGTTCAAAAACTCCGCTGGCAGAATTGGGAAAAGTGATTCCACGGCATGAATATACTCAGATAAAAGCTATTGAAGAAAAACCAAAAGATGTTGAAATAAAACCATTCGACGCTGAATTATACGAAAAGGTTCCATGGAAAGAATTTCATGAGAAAGTTTACGGCTCAAAAGAAAACTTCCTGAAAATCACCTTCGGCTTTTATGCAATTGAAAATGGGGAAATTTGCAGTGAGTGCGAAGCGGCCTTTACTGCAAGAGGGCATACAGAACTTGGAATTATAACTGATAAAGTTAAACGCCAGAAAGGCTTTGCCTTTGCAGCTTGCGTCAAAACTCTGGAAGAAATTGATAAAAGAGGCCTAAAAGCTATCTGGGCCTGCGATGTTGAGAACTTTGCCTCTATGAAGCTTGCAGAAAAACTTGGATTTATAAACCCTGTGAAATATAATTTTATATTCTTCCCGCAAAAAAACGAGACAGTTGATATAAGAAAAGTTTAAGGATTAAAATGACAGATTTTGAAAAAGTTAAAAACTACTACAGACATTTTGATGAAAAAAATAGGCTCAGAAATGATAATAGCGGCAAGCTTGAGCTTTTAATGACGATGAGGATTCTGGAGATGAATCTGCCGCCGGTACAGGTGACTGAGACGACTGGGGGTGCCGATTCTGACTCTGTGAACGAGATTTCAATTCTCGACCTTGGTGGCGGAGCCGGAGTTTATTCTTTTCCGCTGGCAAAAAAAGGATACAAAGTAACCCTTGCTGACCTTTCTGAAACTTTGTTAGCGCAGGCTAATAAGCAGAAGGAAGCGGATAATGTTCAGAATCTGATTTCCTGCGACCAGGTTAATGCAACTGACCTGAGCTGTTACAAGGACCAGTCATTTGATGTAGTTTTACTTTTTGGACCTCTTTATCATCTTACAGAAAAAGCTGAACGGGAAAAATGCATTAGTGAAGTTAGCCGCGTTCTTAAAAAAGGTGGAAAGATTTTTGCAAGTTTTATTCCACATCTGTCGGGCAGTATTGCGCTTGTTCAAAGATTCTGCTGGAGTCCCGACCAGGTTGATATCAATACTCTGGAAGAATGTTTTGAATCAGGCAAGTTTAAAAATCTTTCTGACAAAGGCTTTCAGGAAGGTTATTATCCTGTTTCAGAAGAAATTGAAAATCTCTTTAGCGGAAATGGTTTTGAAAAAATCCTGCTTCGTTCCATCCGCGGTTTTGGTTATGAAAAAGAAGATGTGATTTTCAAATTCAAAAATAAAAATGTCTTTTCAAAAATCCTGGATTTGATTGATTCCACTGCGGAAGACAAATCAATAATCGAAATGTGCGGGCACGCAATGTATGTGGGAATTAAAAAATGAGTACAATTAATAATCAGAAAGATGTAAAAGAACAGTACGCCAGTGCTGGTAATTTGAATACCCGCATTTCGATTCATCAAAAATATTCCACAAATAAAATGGGCTTTGGGAACTGGATATTTTCGAATTATAAAATCTCGCAGGGAATGAAGGTTCTTGAACTTGGTTGCGGAACCGGCGAAATGTGGAAGGGGCATGAAGATTTAATCAAGACTTGTGAAAGGCTTGTTCTCTCTGATTTTTCTGAGGGCATGCTGGAAAATGCAAAAGCGAACCTTGGCGAAAGGACCGGCCTCGAGTATCGCTTGATTGATATTCAGAACATTCCTTTTGAAGATGAAAGCTTTGATGTCGTGATTGCAAATATGATGCTCTATCATGTGCCGGATATGAATCGTGGACTGGCCGAAGTCCGTCGTGTTTTGAAAAAAGGTGGAGCTTTTTATTGTGCAACTTTTGGCGAGCATGGAATTATGGAATTTCTTTGCAAAGCACTGAATGCTTATGGTGTGGAAGATAATGCAAATAAAAACTTCACCCTGCAAAATGGAAAAGAAATACTCGAGCCATTTTTTTCTGAAGTGCAGAGACTAAATTATGAAGATTCTCTCGCAGTGACTAATCTTGATGATCTGGTTGAATATATTTATTCGCTTTCCAGCATGACAAGTTTGAGCTCTGTTCCAAAGGAAGAAATCCGCGAGGTGCTTGGAAAGTTTGTAGTGAATGGGGTTTTGAATGTTCCAAAAGAATATGGAATGTTTTGCTGTAGAAAAGCTTTGAATTAAAAAAGTAAAGGATGCGAACACTATGCCAGACAAATTTTCGAAATCTTTTATACAGGCTCTTGAAAACAAAGACACCGAGTCTCTCCTCACAATTCCAAAAAGTGATTTGCATAATCATCTTGGGCGTGGTTGCAGAAGGCAGTGGCTTTCGGAAAAACTGAATCACGATTTTCCTCCGTCACCAGAAAAATTTGACGGGCTTATAGGAATGCAAAACTGGTACGTTGGTGCAATCAGGGATTATTGCCGCGCGCATGATGCTTTGAATATGCGCAGAGAAGGTTGTTTTGCTGAGGCACAGCGTAATCATCTTGCTCGTTTTGCACCACAATTTTCTGATACTGATATTGAAGATTTTGGCGGCGTAGAAAGCTTTGCAAATTACTGGGATATGCTTCGTGAAAAATATTGTCCCGATGCAATTTATGAGCCGGAGTTGGCTTTTGCTTCTTATGAAGATATAGATCCTGAAGTTGAACGAGCAGAAAAATATTTTGCCAGCGGATATTTTAAGTCTATTGACGTTTGCTGCGGAGAAGGCTACAAGCCTTTTTCTGATTATATTCCCCTTTACAAGGTTGCTGAAAAATATCACATCAAAAAGCGTATGCATGTTGGCGAAAGCGGAAGTGCCGAAGATGTTGAAGCTGCAATTGAAACGCTGGGCCTTGATGAAGTTCATCATGGAATAAATGCGGCTAATTCTCCAAGAGTTATGAAGCTGCTTGCCGACAGACAGATTACTTTGAATGTGTGCCCGACCAGTAATATAATGTTAGGCTACGCTAACAGTTACGCCGAGCATCCAATAAAAATCCTTGTTGAAAATGGAGTGCCTGTTACAATCAACACGGATGACCTTCTGGTTTTTGATTCTTCTGTAGATCAGAAATATCTTAGATTGTATGAGGCCGGAACTTTGACAGCAGAGCAGCTGGATCAGATTCGCTGTTGGGGACTTTATGGAGGAATAAAAAATGTCAAAAGTAAAAGGAAACTTAGGAAATGATTTTTGTCCACAGTCACTCTTTTTGTATGGAACAAAAAAGGATGATGGTACTCCGGACTTTGGACTTTTTTGCTGGTTCAGCTATGCTACGATAGAAGTGAACAAAGAGCTTCGCATGGGAGTAATGGCTTGTATCGGCGAAGAAAAACTGACAAAGGATTTAATCCGCAAGAACGGAGTTTTTTCCGCAAATCTTGTAACAGAAAAACTTCTTCCGCTTGCTGATTATTATGGTTGTACCAGTGGTCGCGACAATCCGGATAAAATGAAATATATGCCGACTATTGAACAGGGCCAGGTGCTTGATGTTCCAACAATTGCAGAAAGCCCTGTCAGCTTTGAGCTTCGTGTCGTAAAAGAGATTCATGCTGCAGAAGGTAGTGATATTTTCCTTTGCGAAATCTGCAATGTTATGATAGAAGAAAAACTCAAGGATAAGAGCCTGCCTTTTATGGAGCGGCTTAAACTTGCTGCTCCCGTTATTACTGCTGGTGAAACAACCTATACCTCTATTGATGGTCGTGAGCTTGGTCGCTGGAGCCAACCAATGAAAACTCTGGAAGGGTAAAGATTGAATACTTGTTTACAGAGCGCGCTCAGGACTTATTTCAGAGTTATAGTTTTATCTTCCATCCCCGGAGCACTGATTGTAAGACTTGTTTTTCCCTTGTCATAACCAGAACGCAAAACTGCACAGGCGTGTCCCCTATAGCTTACAGTCTGATTGTCTGTGTAATCTTCATCAGTTATAGGATTGCCGGAACCAAAGCCTGCAAGACTGCCAGCTCCCTCTACCTTCGCGGAAAGCTTTATTTCTGCATCCGGAACAAGCTGCCCCTTATCATCAATAACATCTATCATTACAAAGGCGACATCGTGACCATCCGCCAAAAGCGATTTTTTACTGCAGCTGAGTTTTATCTGTGTTGCCTGACTTGACGTGCAAAGTAAATCGCGGCTAACTTCTTGACCACCCGTATAACTGATGGCTTCGATTTTGCCGGGCTCGTAAGTTGTTTCGAACTCAGCCAGGTTTGGCATTGGGGCCTCAAAAGAAACTTTTTTTCTGCCTATAGATTTTCCATTTATTAAAACTTCAACTTCTTCTGCGCGGGAAAAAACTGCAATCTGAACAGACTTTCCTTCAAAGCCGGGGTAGGTCCAGTTTTTGTTGAATTGCGGGAAGCCCCAGAAAGTCATCATTTCAACTTTATCAAAAGCATCCGGGTTTCTTGTGTATAAATGAGTTTTTTTGGAGCCCCATACTACACTGCGATATTCTCCCTGAGGAAGCAGCACGCCTGTAATGTCATAGTCTGCATCCTGGGCAGTTCTGTATGGAAAGTGGGAAGTTTGCTGAGGCATGATTTCCCATGGCTTTTTATTTACAATCGGATCATCTTTATCAGCATAGAATGCTTTACCAAGGCCGGCTTCTCCAAGATAGTCCCAGGCTGTCCAGGTAAAGTCCCCGATTACATAAGGATGCTTTTCTATAAATGGCCAGCGGTATCCAATTTGATTGGGGAAATTTTCCGAGCCTAGAATTACACGCTGAGGAAACATCTCGTGGTCTTTTTCATACTGGTCTTCCATGTAGTTGTAACCCACAATATCCAGACCGTTGGTAAAAGGCTCCGTTGCCCGCTCCCAAAGATTTTCATAAAGACCGATATTTACATTTTGTGCCTGGTACTGTCCTTTTGCAAGCTTGTCATCAAGACCGCTCCAGAGAGAACAGATTCCGTTGCTTACAGGCCGGCTGGTATCCAGTTCTTTGATAGTCGTGGCTAACATAGTGGCCCTTGTATATCCTTGTGCAAGACCGGCGCGTTCAGGAATCTCATTTCCGGTAGACCAGATGATTACAGCAGGACTGCTACGATCGCGTTTGATAAAGGCAGTTAAATCTTTTTTCCAGTTGGCTTCAAAATATTGACTGTAGTCTCCAGCGCGTTTTCCAATCCACCAGGCATCAAAGGCTTCATCAAAAATATACATGCCAAGTTTTTCGCAGGCTCGAACAAGGGCAGAAGAAGGCGGATTATGAGAAGTTCTTATTGCATTAAAACCAAGCTCTTTGAGCTTTTTGATTTTGCGAGCTTCAACTTCATAAAGAGAAACCGCTCCCAAAAGTCCATTGTCATGATGCAGACAGCCGCCCTTGAGTTTTACGCTTTTTCCGTTTATCAAAAGTCCGCGCACTGCATCTGCAGAAATTGTGCGGACACCAAAAAGAATTTCAGCTTCGTCGGCTGGCAGGTCCTCTTTTTCTTCAAGCCGGGTGCGGTATTCTCCCTGACTTTTTACTCTGGCTTTGAGAGTGTAAAGATTCGGATTTTCACTATCCCAAAGTTTTGGATTTTTTAGATTGATAGAAAGATAAGCTTTTTCGCAGGAATTGGCGGCAACATAAATTGAAGTTTTTGTGCTGGCTGCAACAGTGTCCGAGTCTTCCTCAAGTTCCAGGCAAACTTCCACAATTCTGTTTTCACCAGTATCATTAGCAAGCTCAACCTGAGCCTTAACAAATGCAAAACCGTCGGCAACTTCATCAGTGTATGCATAAATCCCATCCTCAGGAATATAAACTTTTGGAGCCCTGCAAAGCTGCACTCCGCGGTAAAGTCCAAGGCCTGTATACCAGCGGGAATTACTTGCAGAGCCGCTATTCAGGTTTACAGTAATTCTGTTTTCTTCGCCAAAAGCAACATAGGGAGTGAGGTCCATATAAAAAGGTGTATAACCATAATTCTGATGACCAACCTTGCAGCCGTTAATATCAACTGAAGCGTTCATCATGGCGCCGTCAAACTTTAGCCCGATTTTCTGGTCACGCCAGTCCTCGGGAATAAAAAGAAATTTTGTATAATTGCAGATTCCGCCATTAAAAAATCCGCTGTCGCAGCCTGCGGGACAATCCGCAGCAACGGCAGTTCCAATCATTGCATCGTGAGGGAGATTCACCTGCACTCCGGCATTATTATCGAGTCCACCAACAGAATCAAGATAACCCCATCTAAAAGTCCAGTTCTGGTCAAGAGAAATTGTTCTCATAAATTAATTTTAATATGGAATATCTGTCATTTCAAGATTAATAATCCTTGCAAAATCATCATTTCTGTAATATTGTTTGTATACAAACTAAAATCCACAGGAGTGATGATATGATAATTAAAGACGCTGTAAAAATAATTGAGACTGCAGAATGCGCTCAAATAGCAACCTTTGGAAAAGACGAAACAGAAGGTTTCCCGGAAATCCGAGCCCTTCTGAATCTGGCAAATCCCAAAAAATATCCAAAGCTTAAGAACAAGGCAATTTCTATCGATGGAGAAACTCTCACAATTTATTTTACTACTAACACTTCTTCGCGAAAAATCCGCCAGATTCGCGCAAATAAAAACGTTTGCCTTTATTTTGTTCTTCCAAAAAAATTCAAGGGCGTGTCTGCAATTGGCACAATAGAAGAAGTTACTGACCAGGCGATAAAAGAAGATTTCTGGCAGACCGGCTGGTTCATTTACTATCACAAGGGAGTAAAAGATCCAGATTACACACTTCTTAAGTTTACGACAAAATATTTGCACTGTTGGAGTGGTGGCAAAATCCATAATTTTGGTCAGCCGATAAATTCTGACAGGCAGGGAGAGTAGGCAGTTTATGAAAAACGGGCGAACAGAAGGCGGAACTCTCATTTCTCAAATACATCAGGTGAGCCAGCGCGTCTGGTATAATATTTTAAGCTGCAATGGTCTGGAAGATTTAGCCGGCGCACGCGGTCGTGTGATTTTTGCTTTATGGAACGAAGACAATATTCCAATCAAAAAACTGGTAGAAAAAACAAGCCTGGACAAAGCAACTCTCACCGGAATAATCGATCGCCTCGAACGCGATGGCTATGTTAAACGCTCCCCAAGTCCAGACGACAAGCGCGCCACTCTCATTTCCCGAACCGGCAAAGATGAGATTTTCAAATCAAAAATCCCTGAAGTTTCAAAACAGCAGAATAAACTTTTTTACAAAGGCTTCTCCACCAGTGAAATCAAAGAGTTCGAAGAATATCTTAAACGTATACTTCAAAATTGCAAAGAAGCGGAGGCATAAAATAGAAATTGTTTAAGTTTTTACAAATTGTTCTAGGTTAGCTTGAAAAAAACAGCGCTCCTTCCTGCAACAATTATCTTTTTTCCGTAAAACTTGGTTTTCCCGCCGAAGGTGTAAATGGCATTTTTAAGCAGGTCGGTAGAGTCTCCAGACGCGCCACCAAGCTTTTTCAAATCACAAGGGAAGGAAACTTCTTTTTCCGATGGATTTATAATTACAAGAATCTTTTCGCCTTCACCAGAACTCCTTACATACGCCAGTGGGTATTCATCTTTCTTTGCAAAAACAAATTCAATTTCGCCCCGACTCTGCAGAGCTTCGTGTTCCTGACGAATCTTTATGAGCTTCTGGATTTCGTGATAAAGTGATTTTTTATTTTGCTGCTGAGCCTGAACTGTCGGACGTTTGTTGCTTGGATCAAGCGGAATATAAAGCTTCTCCGCCGGTGCCGAACTAAAGCCCGCGTTAGTAGAAGAATCCCACTGCATAGGCGAGCGGGAACCAGTTCTTCCATAACCGCCTTCTACAGAAACAAGATTTTCTACATAGTTCATACCAATCTCATCTCCATAATAAATAAAAGGTGCACCTGGCATAGAAAGCAAAAAAGCAAAGGCAAGCTTAAGGTTGTCTCCTTTGATATGTCGGGCAAGTCTGTCCATATCGTGATTCCCCGACGGAATACAGATGAGGCCCATGTGCTTAGAATCCGCACGAGACTTTTTGTAACTTTCCTTGTATTTCTCTACAAACTCAAAAACATCACCTTTTCCGCTGGCTGCAAAAAATGGATTATCGCAGCGGAACAAATCGTTGTAATGAGATGGCCCAAAGTGCAAAAGAAAATCCATGTGAAAGCCGCCCTGCAATGATTTATCTGGTTCGCCCCATTCAGAAACCATTGCAGCTTCCGGGAATTCCTTATCCAAAAATCCGCGGACATTCTGCCAGAGCTTAATTGTGCCCTTTCCGTTTTCATCATGCTTTACAAGTGAGCCCGCCATATCAACTCTAAAACCATCACAGCCCATTCCAAGCCAGAAGCGCATGATGTTTTTGAGTTCTTCAAGAGTTGCCTTGGGACCTGGCGCGTCCATCGGCTGTTGCCATTTTTTTGCAGGGTCCGGTTTATAAAAGCCATAATTTAAGGCCGGCTGATGAGAAAAAAAGTTTGCAGCACAGGAACCGTCCCTGTCTGAAATTCCGCGAAGGCTTGCCATTCCATCAGGCTCCACCCAGATTGAATCTGTCCAGACATAACGGTCGGTGTATTCATTTTTGCTGGCCTTCATTGATTCCTTAAACCACTTGTGTTCAGTAGAAGTATGGCCCGGAACCAAATCCAGCAGAATATGCATACCGCGCTTGTGAACCTCTTCAAAAAGGCGACGTAAATCTTCATTAGTTCCGTAGCGTGGAGCAGCAAGGTAATAATCAGAAACATCATAACCCGCATCACCAAAAGGAGACGCAAAGCAGGGATTCATCCAGATTGCATTGCAGCCAAGCTCTTTGATGTAATCAAGCTTTTGAATTATTCCATTAAAGTCACCAATCCCGTCTCCGTTTGAATCACAGAAAGACTGAGGATAGATTTCATAAAAAATTGCATTATCAAGCCATTCAGGATTTTTGTTTGCCATAGTTTCTTCCATATAAAAAAGGTTACATTAATTCTAACCCATGCTTTGCAATATATAAAGAAGATTTTAAATGATGAATGCATAATTATTGTAACATCCTGCGATTTTTGCTAAAATGTCAAAAATCAAAAAGGGGTAACCAATGCTTACTGGTCGTCATTTAATTCAGCCGGATGATCTTACGGTTTCAGAAATCGAAGAAATTTGTTCTTTGGCTGAGCAGATTATTGTTGATCCTAAATCATTTCAAGATGTGTGTCGCGGGAAAATTCTTGCGACACTTTTTTTTGAGCCAAGCACTAGAACAAGGCTCAGTTTTGAGGCGGCCATGCTGCGACTTGGTGGTTCGGTAGAAGGTTTTTCAGATGCCGACAACACATCTTCGGTAAAGGGAGAAACTCTTGCCGATACAATCCGCGTAGTTTCGAGCTATGCAGATGTAATTGCAATGCGCAATCCAAAAGAGGGTGCTGCACTTCTGGCAAGCAAGTATTCGGCTTGTCCAATTATCAATGCGGGTGATGGTGGTCATTTTCACCCTACACAGACACTTACCGACCTGGTAACAATTCGCCAGCTGCTCGGTGGACTTGAAAATCATACAGTTGGTTTCTGCGGCGACCTTAAGTTTGGCCGTACAGTACACTCACTCGCTGAGGCACTTCGTCATTTTAAGGGTAACCGTTTTATTTTCATCAGTCCAAAAGAACTTACAGTTCCAGATTACCTTATTACAAACATTCTTGAGCCTGCAGGTGTTAAGTATGATATCGTAGAAAGTCTTGATGAAGTTATCGATCAGCTCGATATTCTTTATATGACCCGTGTTCAGAAAGAGAGATTCTTCAATGAGCAGGATTATATTCGCCTTAAGGACAGCTATATTCTTGATTCAGAAAGAATGAAGAATGCACGCAAAAATATGATAGTTCTTCATCCCCTTCCACGTGTAAATGAGATTACACCTGAAGTTGATGATGATCCACGCGCCGCTTACTTTAAGCAGGTAAAATACGGAATGTACGCGCGCATGGCACTTATTGCTAAATTGACAGGAGCGATAGACTAATGTTAAACGTAAACACAATAAAAAATGGCCTTGTTATAGACCACATTCGTGCAGGCTCTGGCTGGGAAATCTACCAGTGGCTCGGACTCGATAAGGCACCATTTACATCCTGCCTGATTCAGAATGTTGCTTCTGAAAAATCTGGAAAAAAAGATATTATCAAAATCGATAACATCATAAATATTGATTATTCAGTGCTTGGCTTCATTGACCCAAGCATCTGCGTAAACGTAATTGAAAACGAAAAGATTGTACGCAAAATCAACATGGAACTGCCAAGCCGTGTACAGGGAGTTTTCAAATGTAAAAATCCTCGCTGTATAACACAGACAGAACATTATGTAAAACCTACTTTCATTCTTACAGATAAATCAAAGGGTGTTTACAGATGTGAATATTGCGACACACTTTATCTGGCTGGAAGCGAACGCAGATAATTTATGTCATTCCCGTGCTTGACACGGGAATCTGTACATCGCCGTATTTTACAGATTGTCGGGTCAAGCTCGACAATGACACATTGGTAAGGAGTTTTTGTGAGCAAAATTACTTTAATCTACAACGCACGTCTTTTGGATGAAAGCATGGACACTCCGGGTGCCCTGCTTGTTATGGATGCAAAAATCCGTTCAGTTTTTCAGGGCTATTATACTAACTCTGAAACGCTCGAAAAAATGGCACGCGCAGTGCTTACCGAAGACGGCCTTGAAGAAAAGTGTCCTATAGAACTTTTCAATGCTCACGGACTCACCCTCACACCGGCTTTTATTGATATGCACGTTCATCTGCGTTATCCGGGACAAACTCAAAAAGAAGATTTGAATTCCGGACTTCATGCAGCAGCGGCAGGTGGTTACGGTACAATAGTAGCCATGCCTAACACAAAGCCGGTTGTTTCTTCAATAGAAATGGCAATGAAGATAGAACGTGAAGCTGCAGCAATCGGGCTTACACATCTTTTTCAGACAGTGAGTCTTACCCGCGATTTTGAAGGTAACGACACAAGCCATCTTGATTTTGTAGAAAAAAAATATGTACCGGTAATTACAGAAGATGGCCGCGATGTTCCAACTTCAGGAGTAATGCTTGAAGCAATGACTAAGGCTGCCGAAAAAGGAATTATCGTAAGCTGCCATTCTGAAGACATGACCCTTGGTCCGCTTGCAAAACCTTTCCGCGCCGAAGCCCTTGAAATTATGAAGGGAGTAGGCCTCTCTGCATGGGGAACCGGCGACGAAGATTTTGATGCCGACGACGAAGAAAATGCAGAAGCACTTGACCGTATAGACCTTGCCCTCACTAAAGCAAATGAAATCCTTGCCCTTGCAGAGGATGTCGCTACAGTGCGAAACATCATGCTTGCAAAACAGGCTGATTGCCGCGTTCACATTGCGCATGTAAGTACTGCAGTTTCAATGAATGCAATCCGTGAAGCTAAAAATGAACTTTATGATGATGAAGCTGACTATAACGCAGATGAAGCAGATGCAGCTTATCAGGCATTTGAAGACGGTGAAAAATATTCACCAGTTCCAAATCCTCGTGCTGGCGCAAACGGTGGTTTCGTCGTAAGCTGTGAAGTAACTCCTCACCACTTAGCCCTCTGTGGAACAGACGAGCCATATATCCGCGCACTTGTAAATCCTCCTCTTCGCAGTGAAGACGACCGCGTTGCGCTTCTCGAAGCTCTCCGTGATGGTACAGTAGATGTAATTTCTACAGACCATGCACCACACACACTCGAAGACAAGGCAGGCGGCGCACCTGGCTTTACCGGCCTTGAAACAGCCTACGCCGTATGCAACAGCGTGCTTGTTAAAGATAATCAGTTTAATCCGCGCCGCCTTTCTCAATTAATGTCCGCTCAGCCGGCCCGCCTTCTCGGTTTGCAAAAGGGCGTGTTACGACCAGGTTACGATGCAGACCTTACACTCTTAGACCCAGATGAAGAGTGGACAGTAGACAGCAGTAAGTTCTTCAGCAAAGGCAAAGCTACCCCATTCGAGGGACGTACACTTACAGGAAAAGTAAAAGACCTCTTTATAGATGGCCGCCTTGTATTTGAATCGTAAATCGCATCTTTAATATATTTATTATATTAAAGATTTTTAGTATAATTAAAAATTATAACAAGGCGGTTCAAGCTTTTTTCTATAGCTCCGCTAACAGTATATTTTGAAAAAGAGGCGCAATTATGAAAATCGAGACTAAAGTTTTACATTCAGGCTATAAACCAGAAAATGGCGGACCTGGAACTATTCCAATTGTACAGAGTACAACATATCGTTTTGACAGCTGTGACCACGTTGCGGCTCTTTTTGATAAGCCTACTGAATTTATGTATTCACGCTTTGCAAATCCAACTTGCGATGCTGTAGAAAAGAAAATTGCAGACCTTGAAGGTGGTGTAGGTTGTATGCTCACAAGCAGTGGACAGGCAGCATCTCTTCTTTCTGTTTTGAATCTCTGCTGTGCAGGTGACAGCTTTATTGCATCTTCAAGTATTTACGGTGGAACAATCAATCTTTTTGGTTTCACTCTTAAAAAGCTTGGTATTGAATGTATCTGGGTAGATGTAGACGCAAGCTACGAAGAAATTTGCAAGGCAATCAAACCTAATACAAAGTGTATTTTTGGTGAAACAATTGCAAACCCAGCTCTTACAGTTTTTGATTTTGAAACCTGGGCAAAGGCTGCTCATGACAATAATCTTCCTCTTATCGTAGATAACACTTTTGCAACTCCATATCTTTGCCGTCCATTTGAGTGGGGCGCAGATATCGTAGTTCACTCAACAACAAAATATATGGATGGCCACGCTGTTCAGGGTGGCGGTTGTATTGTTGATTCAGGAAACTTCGATTGGGAAAAGGCATACAAAGCTACCGGTAAGTTTGCTGATATGGTTGAGCCAGACGAAAGTTATCATGGACTTCGCTATGTTGGTGACTTTGGCAAAGCTGCTTATATCGTTAAGGCCCGCACTCAGTTGATGCGCGACTTCGGTTGTTACCCTGCAGCTCAGAGTGCTTTCTATCTGAACATGGGATTGGAAACACTTCCAGTCCGCATGGAACGCTATTGCGCAAATGCCCGCAAAGTTGCCGAGTTCTTCAAGACTTCCGACAAAATTGCAAAGGTAACATATCCTGGACTTCCTGGAGATAAATACTACGAGCGTGCTCAGAAATATCTTCCAAACGGAACTTGTGGTGTAATTTCTATCAGCATTAAGGGCGGCCGCTCAGCTGCTGTACGCTTTATGGATGCTCTTGAACTTGCCTGCGACGAAGTACACGTTGCCGACATCCGTACTTGTGTTCTTCATCCTGCTAGTGCAACTCACCGCCAGCTCACAGATGAACAGCTTGTTGCAGCAGGAATCGACGGAGGTATGGTTCGAGTTTCTGTTGGTCTCGAAAATGTAGAAGACATTATCGATGATTTGAAGAAAGGCCTCGCAGCTATCTAAATGCTGAATCTTACCTGGACAGACTACCCGGAACCCGCCGACTCGCAAGATTTTCTGAACAAAGCAGAACTTCAGCCGCCGCTTTCCGCAGGTAGTCACCATCTTCTCATCGAAGGCGACAATTATCCCGTTCTTAAAAAACTGTCCTCATACTTCACTGGCAAAGTAAATCTTATTTACATTGACCCTCCCTACAATACAGGAAACGACTTCACCTACAAAGATGATTTTTCCTCCAAAGAAGACCGCCATTCTGCCTGGCTCAGCTTTATGCAGCGACGTCTCACAGCCGCACTTCCTCTCCTTACAGACACCGGCTGCATTTTTATCGCAATCGACCAGAGCGAACTCTATACCCTAAAACTTCTCTGCGACCAGATTTTTGGCGAAGAAAACTTTGTAAATGACTTTATGTGGCTGCACGGTAAAGGAAAAAAGGACACCTGGTCCCGCACTCTCCAGCAGCATACTCTTTGTTATGCTCGTAACAAAAAAAAGTTGCCAGCCTTCCGTGAACTCGAGCATACCGGCTGGGCTACAAAAAACGCAGATGAAGATCCACGCGGCAACTGGTTTTCTGGAAGCATTTCCTTTACAGAAAAGCGTTCAAATCCAAATCATAAAAACTACTATTCGATAGTTTCGCCTAGTGGAAAAGTCTGGACTCGTCAGTGGCAGACAGATGAAAAAAATATGAAGGAACTTATCGCAGATAACAGAATCTTCTGGGGAACAGCTCCTGCTTATGACAAAGTTCCAAGAGTCAAAATTTTCAATGAAGATACAACCGAGGTAATTCCTCGTAATATAATAAATTGCACGGAATCTACACGTGCAGCCCAGCATCATTTAGATGAACTTCTCGGGCAATCAGGTGCCTTCGATAATCCAAAACCTGTTAGTCTTATCAAACATTTAATCGAAATTTCCCGCCAGCCTACCGATGCAATCATCATGGATTTCTTTGCAGGCAGCGGTACAACCTTCGAAGCAGTGTGCGAACTCAACAAAAATGACAATGGAAAACGCCGCTGTATTCTCGTTCAAAAAGATGAAAACGGAATTTTTGAAGTGTGCAAAACACGCTGCGAAAAAGTTGCAGACTTGTGCAAACATCCCGAATGGTCTCCATCTATAGTGGATTTTACCTATTTTTCTACTAACGAACGTTAGTATATATTCCAATTTTTTCTCTTCAACCGAAAAAATAAAACCTTTTTGAAATTTTTCTGACTTTCGCGCTAAAACTTTCAAGACTATACTTCCCTCTGAAATCTAAAATTCAGGAGTATGGTATGAAAAAAACTAAGCTTATTGCCTTTGCAATGGTACTTGCCGTATTGGCATCATCAGTTTATGCAAAGCCTAAAAAATCAAAAAAATCAAAGACTACAGAAGCTGGAACAGCTAAAACTGCAGGCTGGACATTGAACGCTGACAAGCCAATCAAATTCGACTGGTATATCAACTTCAGTTGGTTTGCTCGTCACTGGGGTGACTCAATGGTTTCAAAGTACATCACAGAAAAAACTGGTGTAGATGTAAACTTCATTGTTCCTGCCGGAAACGAAGCAGAAAAACTTAACTCAATGATTGCCGGTGATGCACTTCCAGACCTCATTACATTGGGCTGGTGGGAAGGTCAGGTTCCTATGATGATTGATGCAGGTCTTGTAGAACCTCTCGATGAACTTGCAAAAAAATACGATCCATATTTCTTTAAGGTAGCAAATCCAGATAAACTCGGCTGGTATCGTCAGGCAGATGGCCATGTTTACGGATATCCTAACGCTTCTTATACTCCAACAGACTATAAAAACTACAAAGGAAAACTTACATCAAATGAAACTTTCCTTGTTCGTAAAGACATGTACGAGGCTCTTGGTAAGCCAGATATGACAACTCCAGAAGGATTTGTTAAAGCTCTCAAAATGGCTAAACAGAAGTTCCCTACAGTAAACGGACAGCCACTCATTCCATTTACAACAAACGAATTTGGTGACACAGGTTGTACACAGCTTCAGGGATATCTTGCTCACTTCCTCGCAATTCCACCAGAGAAAAATGGAAAATTCGTAAACGCAGATCTTGGTCTTACAGACGATCCAGAATACATCCGCTGGATGAAGGCTCTTCGCCAGGCTCATTCAGAAGGTTTGATCCCAACAGATATGTTCGTTGATAAGCGTTCACAGATTGAAGAAAAGGCTGCTCAGGGCCGCTACTTCTGTATGCTCTATCAGAACTGGGATATGCAGGCTGCACAGCACGCACTTTATGCAAACGATCCAAACTCAATCTACATTGCAGTTGACGGTCCTAAGAATTCTAAGGGCGATGATCCTACACTCGCTGGTGGCGGAATTGCTGGTTGGACAGTTACTTTGATTTCAAAGAACTGTAAAGACAAGGCTCGCGCTATTCAGTTCCTTTCATACTTGATTTCTGATGAAGGTCAGATGGATACAAACTTCGGTATCGAAGGAAAAACTTACACAATGAAAAATGGAGTTCCTGAGCTCACACCAGAAATGAAAAAACTTGACTCAACAGATAAGAACAAGCAGGAAACAGAAGTTGGTATTCAGTATACATACTGGATGCTTATGGATACAGCATGGCAGGCACAGTGGGGAGCTGAATATGCACCTTCACTCGGACAGCCACAGCTTTGGACACGTCCATATGTAACTTCTTTCGCAGCTTATGATGGACTTACACTTCCAATCGGTTCTGAAGAACAGTTGATTTATGAAGACATTCAGCGCCGCTGGGGTAAGGTTCTTCCACAGCTCATTCGTGCAAAGTCAGATGCAGAGTTCGATGCAATTGTTAAAGACTACAACCAGTACAAGAAAGACAAGGGAATCGACAAGGTAATTGCTGCACAGACAAAACTCATGAATGAAAACAAGGCAAAACTTGGAATGTAATTTGTAAACGAAATGTGGCGGTGGAGAATTTCGAAACTGCCACATGAAGCTGGTTAATTCCAGTTACAATCGGAGATAGTTATAAAAAGAGGACGGCGAAAAAATGAAAAAGCAGAAGTTTATTTTTGCGGGTCTGATGAGTGGAGCTTTAGTTATGCTTCTTTCTTCATGTCTGACCATACATGCGAAAAAAATTGTCGAAGCACCTTATCTTCCTCCAGAGCAGGCTTTTGCAGATGCTGGAGAACAGGAAAAGAATTTCAAAGTTTATTATTCAAGTTCAAAATCTCCTGTTATAGATGGTGAATTTAATGAATGGGAAGGATTGGATGGCATCCATGTACGTCGCATGGTTTATGGCGGTATGTTCAATCCAGAAAATACAGACGGTTTATTTAAGGTTCGGGCAGACGATTCTTTCATCTACATTTTTGCAGACATCTTAGATGACGAACCACAGGAAAATAAATTCCCGGCTCCACAGGGCTGGCGCGATGATTCAATTGAATTCTTCTTTGGTACAGATACCGGTTATCATACATTCTACAAACCTACAGACCATCGTGTACGAATTGTACCTCAGAGCAAAACAAATAAAACAGCATACGATGTAAGTTTAAATGACGTTTCAATGAATGGAAGCATCAAAGCTGCAATTGTTTACAGTGAACACGGCTATAAGGTAGAAGCAGCAATTCCATTCTCTCTTATGAGTATCAAAAAATTAAAGCCAAAACAGAAAGTTCGCGGCGACTTCCAGATTAACGATGCAGACGGCGGAAAAGAACGTTCACGTCTCATTCACTGGAACAGCAGTAAAGATAATACCTATCTCGATGCAAGTTCATGGGGAGACGGTGTAGTAGTTGATTTGGAATCAGCATTGGAGGCTAAGTAATGAACAAAAAACGTTTAGCAGTATTCACAGGCCTTTTGATGTTCCTTAATATTTCAATTTTTGCACAGTTCATCAGTGTAAAAAAGGATGCAAACGGCTGGCGTCTTTTAGACGACCGAAAAGAAATAGAAGTAAAGGGTATTGTGTGGTCTTATACTCCAATTGGAGAAACACATACTTATGATTTGTGGTCAAAGAGCGACGAGTTCATTGAACGCATGATTGATACAGATATGCCAATGCTTAAGGCAATGGGTGTAAATGCAATCCGCTGTTTTAGTGATATTCCACCAAAATGGGTAGAGTACATTTATACAAAGTACGGAATCTACACAATCGTAAATAATCTTCTTGGCCGCTATGGTGTCACAGTAAACGGCACCTGGTATGCAAACACAGATTATTCTGATTTGTACACACGCGAAACTCTTATTGCAATGGCAGAAGAGACAGCAGAAAAATACCGTGCAGTAAACGGTGTGCTTATGTACATGTTCGGAAACGAAAGTAACTACGGACTTGTATGGTCAGGCTCAGAAATTGAAAACCTTCCGGTAGGTGAGCAGAACACAGTAAAGGCTGGTTATCTCTATAGCTTACTCGAAGAGGCAATGGCTGCTTGTAAAGATATCGACCCATTCCATCCGGTTGGAATTGTAAACGGTGATACTCAGTATCTCGAACTGATAAAAGAACTTTGTCCTTCTCTTGATATTCTTGGTGTAAATGCTTACCGCGGATTTAAGTTCTATGATTCTTTCTACGAAAATGTTGCAGATGTTCTTGATAAGCCAATCATGTTCACAGAAGCTGGTGCAGATGCTTATAACGAAATCACACATCAGGAAGATCAGTTTGCGCAGATGTCTTATCTGATGAGCCAGTGGAAAGAAATCTACCAGCAGGGATATGGCAAGGGCCGTTCTCAGAATGTAATTGGTGGATTTGTTTTTGAATGGATTGATGAATGGTGGAAGCACTATCAGAATAAAGAACTTGAACTTCACAATGATACAGGTACCTGGTCTAACTCTGGTTACGAATTAGACTATCGCGATGGTCTCAACAATATGGACGAGGAATGGTTTGGTATCTGTGCACAGAGCAAACTAACAGACCGCGGAATTCACAAACGTATTCCACGTGCATCATATTATCTTCTTCAGGATATCTGGAAGCTTTCACTTTACAAATCAACAGAAGAAGATATTGATAATACTTTTGCTTCCCTCAACACAGCAATGTACCTTGCAAACGGAAACGAAAAATCAATCAAAGAAATGTTTAATGAAAACAAGATGATTCAGGTTGATACTTTGAATGCAACAGTACAGGCAACAACTCCTGTTTTTGTAAACAGACTCAAAGAAGCTCTTGAATCAAATGAGGGTGTAAAAGATGCCTTTGAATATGTAAATGAAAAAGGTGAAAATCAGAAAACAACTGTAAGTGCAGAAACAACTTTAGGTATTACCGTTAAGCCGGTAGAAAATCTTTCCGGTTCAGCTGTACTCAAAGTATGGAACAATGCTCCACAGACAAATCTTGGAGATGAATATGCTTCATATTACAAGAAGGGACCTGATTATTCTTCATCTGCCCCAAAACGTGAACTTCAGTATGTAGATCTTTATTCTGCATCAGTGAACTACACAGGAAACCTTTTTGATATCAATGGCTACTACCATGTTGGTCACGCAAGCTTTGAAAATTCTGGAGATGTTTTCAATATCTCAAAAGAAGCCTTCGACATTATTGGTTATGATACTTACGGTTCAAAAGCTCCAATTGCAGTTGAGTTTGTAGGAAAAGGTCTTCTTCAGGGACTTACTGTAATCGGCGGACCAGAAATTTGGGGTGCAGCAAAACCACAGATTCAGGCAAATTACTTCAAATGGATTCCAACAGCATCTGTATATGTTCCAGACTTTACAATTGGACTTGTTTATGCAGAAGAGTTTGGTCCAAAGTCAGCAGTAACACTTGATCCATACAATGCCTTTGGTGCAGGAAGAAAAGCATCTATCTATGCAGAGGCCGTTCTTGATCCTTGGATTACTGTGAAAGTTGGTGCACTTCACGCAGGAAACGAAAAGGTTGGAACAATTTATACAAAAGATAACGGTAAGCTTTCTAAGATTACTTATGCCGACACTCTTGGTGGTTATGTACAGCTTGGTACAAATATGTTCCAGCATATGTATATCTACGGAACAGGTATTTATCGTGGTCTCGTTGCAGAAACAAACCCTGCAATGGTTAGAGGTTCATTCTTTACAGCAGATTCAGGAGCCGGCAACAGACTCGAAGCTCAGGTTGGAGTTGATGTAGGTTACGGAAACTTTGTATTCAAACCAGTTGTAAGAGCCCGTGTTCCATTGCAGCAGCCAAAGGGACGTGATCTTCTAAAAGGTTCACCATTTATCGTAGGTCTTGGAAACCGTCAGGCAATTGAAGTAGAAGCAGTTCTTACTTACGACCCAGAAGGAGCTACCTGGTTCCACGAATGGAATAGTGATGATATTGAAGGTGCAAAGTTTGCCTTCTCTCTTACAGGTATGTATACCCTCTATGCAGGAAAAACAGATAATCTTGCATTCAAGAGCAGCGACTGGGTAAGTGTAACAAAAGAAAACGGCAGTAAGTACAGCAATTATACCTGGTATGACGGTGGTGCTCTTCCTGTACAGAAAAATCTCTGGCAGCTTGGAACAAGAATCGTTACAAATCCTCTTCCAGGACTTCGTGTAATTGCAACAGCAGATGCCGGATGCCTTGGTGCTCTGACAGGTACATATACAGATACAACAGAGTTAGTAAACTTTGTAAATGCCGGACTCGCTGTTCGCTACAACCACTGGATAGGTTCAACTAACTGGTCATTCAATACCTGGGGACCAGAAAGCTGGTGGCGTAACTTCAACCAGACCTTCCCATTACAGTTCAGCTTTGATATTGCTTACGGCTTTGGAGAAGCACCTTCATTCCAGGAAGCAAAGAACAGAATTGGTATTTCTGTAGTTGGACGCAAGTTTGGTAAATACAGTTCAGATGCATACAATGCTCTTCCAAAAGGCCTTGTTAAAAACGGCAAGGTTCCAGAAGGCGCTACTTATGCAGAAATCACAACTTACGTAAATATAGGATTATAAACATGAAAAAGCAGCATTCTTTAAAAAGATTGCTGCTGCTTTCAGGAGTAGCAGCAATAATGTGTACCTCGTGTATTTTCCTTCCGCCTAAAGAAGAAGTGGAAACTATAAAAACAGAAATTGACGTTGATAAAGACGGAAAACAAGTTCTTAAAAAAGATGGACTGACTTGTGTATGGCAGGATGAATTTGATTATACCGGTGTACCAAATACTTCTAAATGGACATACCAGACTGGAAAAAATGGCTGGGGAAATGCTGAGAAGCAGAACTATATCGATAATACAACAGAGGCGAAAACTGCAATTGTAAAAGATGGAGTACTTACAATCAAAGCTTACAAAGAAGGCAATGAATGGAAAAGTGCCCGTTTGAATTCAAAGCAGAGCTGGAAGTATGGATATATTGAAGCACGTATGAAAGTTACTGATAGACCAGGTGCTTGGCCTGCATTCTGGATGATGCCCCAGGATAGTGTTTACGGTACCTGGCCTAAGAGTGGTGAGATAGACATTATGGAAAATGCACCTGCAACATGTGGTAATCATAGAATTTTCAGTAGTTTACATGCAGAAGGACATTATGACGGGAATCCAGCAAGTATAGGTTCAAAGAAGTATGATTCAAAACTTTCTTCAGAGTGGCATACAGTCGGTATAAGATGGACCGAAAATAAGATTTCCTGTTTTTATGATGATGTTCTTGTGGGTGAATATGTTAATAATGGCTCTGGCTGTAAAGATTGGCCTTATGATGAAAAATTTTACATTATTTTGAATCTTGCAATTGGTGGAAAACTTGGTGGAGATGACTATGTAGAAGATCTAAATGGTCTGGCGGAATTCCTTGTTGATTACGTTCGTGTTTATCAGTAAGTAATAACTAACAATCTGTTTGACTTACTGTTTGTTAGTTAAGTCAAACAGAAAAAATTACACCTTTCTGAAAATTAAGGGACTATCTTTTCTCTTAATTCAGATTGAGAATGTAGCATAGAAAAAAAGATTAGGAGGAACAATGAAAAAAATTGTAAAACTGCTTACGGCAATAGGAATACTTTCTCTCCTGTTTTCATTTGCAGCTTGTGATATTCCAACAGAATCTGAATTGCTAGGTATAAAACCTGGTACAGATAAAACTTCAGTTCCAAGTACAGATGTATCTAATGATAATCCAACTAACACAGATGACACATCTGAGGATGTTTCGACTTCAGATACGATTGGTGATTCTTGGGGTACTTTGTTCTCAAGTACAGACCATAATCCAATTGACCTGCAGGTATGGCAGGGCTTTGATGCAGAGTTTGATTCTGAAAATGGTATGACAGCTGAAATCATTGGAACCAAATGGTTTGGTGGAGCCATTGTTCAGAGTTCAGGAGCACAAGTTGCTGATAGTATTTATTATGATATGTCATCAGTAAAAAAGATGACTTTCAAAGTAAAGGCTAGCAAGAATATGGCAATCTGGGCAGGCTATTCAAATCAGAATAAAACAGATTCTCTCATAAAGCAAAATATCAATGTAACTACATCCTGGCAGACAATAACTGTTACTGGTAATGGAGTTAAAAATGCTTGGGCAATCTTTGCTTTTGGTAGCGATGGAGCATCAAATGGCGACTTGCTATTTTTCAAAGATATTACTTATTTGGATTCTAACAACAAAAGTGTTGTACTTAAATATATCAAATAAATATAAGGAGTAAACTAAAATGAAAAAACTTAAATTTTTAGGAACAGCAGTATTGGCAGCATCTCTGCTTTTTGCAGGATGTTCATCACCAGAGATTGAACCAAATCCTGGAAAATCAGGACCAGATCCTGTAGAAGATCCAGATACAGGTTATTCTACACTTACTGTTTTTGGTGCAGAAGAAAATGATGTAAAGCTTGGTGTAGAACAAGATTGGTGGAGTGGACCTGAGTTCTCTAAAGTGAATAATGAAATTGTTGCAGATTTTGGTACTGCAGGGGGTAGTGGAGCTTATACATTAAGTTTCAATGTCCTTGAAGATGATGAGATTACAGTAGAATATAAATCAGAAATTTCTGCAAAACTTCGTTTTGTTACTAGCAAAGAAAATATTAAAAAAGAAAATGATGTTGATGTTGTAGCTTCAGACGCCTATACTACTGTTTCATATAAATTTACGAAAGAGGATGAAGGTAATTTAAATCAAATCGGTTTCATCGCAGGTACAGAAACTGGAAAACTAACAATTAAGTCAATAAAATTAAAGGCTGTAGATAATTCAGGTGCTTTAAGTGCAGCAATTGCAGAAGTCGAAGAGTATCTTTCCACTGTTACAATAGGTACTGCTGTAGGTGATTATTCACAGGAAGATGTAGATGGATTAGAAGATGCTATTGCTATCGCAAAAGCAGCAATAACAGCTAAAACTAATCGAAAAGATTGGTACAAATCAGAAAATACATTAACAACTGCATTGAATGCATTTAAAGAGACTCAAATAAAACCAACTTTCCCAGCTACTGGTCATAATGTAGAGGGCGCAACATATATTTACACATCTACAGATGAAGCTAATTCAAAAATTGGTAATATTAATCCAGGTTGGGGACAGGCAAGTAATCAGGGTTTTGAAGAAGTAACTGTTGGAGATATAAAAAGAAAATTGATTGTGTTGAATTTAGTTAATTACCAGGGAATGGATGTAAATGATGTTGACATTTCAGGAGCAACAAAACTTTGTTTTGAATACAATACAACAGAAGCATCTGATACTATCAATATTTTCCCAATTTACACAAAGAAAGCTACAGACCCTAAAGAATATGCAATTTCATGGTCTCCAATAAAAGATGGTAAATGGCATACTGCAGAACTTATATTTGATAAAACTAATGCAGCTTATGCAGATGCAATTGATCAAATAAAATTTGCAGATGGTACTGGAAAGATTTATTACGATAATCTTCGTGTAGAATAAAATATCTAATTTAATATATTAAGATAAAATAAAAATACTTCCTTTCCTTCTGGCTCCAAGTTTTGCTTGGAGCCAGTTTCTTTAGAAGATATTCTGAATAAAATGATAAAGGCCTGTGCGAATTGCTCGGCTGTCATGATCTGCACCAGGTACTTCAAACCAGATATGTTCTATTCCATTGTTTTGAAAAAGCTGGTGATAAGACTTCGGAAATTTTCCTACAACACTATCTGTAGTCGCACAACAAATCATTACAAAAGAAGGAGCCTTCATGCCATCTGGAAAATGAACCTGGCTTTCTTTTAATGAACCTTCATGTGTCATAAAATTATCTTTACCGGGTACAAGGCCAGGTGCAGGAGCTATGGCTCCAACATATCCAAATAAATCTGGACGCAACAGACCTATGTAGAGCGATTCACGTCCGCCCATAGAAAAACCACAGATTGCAGTATTTTCTCGTCCGGTAAGAACCTGATAATGAGATTCAATATATGGCATTAAATCATTTACAAGTTCATTAATAAAATTATCATAAGGCTTTACGGCTTCGGCATCGAAAGCAGGCTTTTGTTCCGGATTGTCACTTGCATACATATGACCAAATACGATTATCATTTCTTTTGCATGGCCGTCTAAAGCAAGATTAGTTGTGATTTCGTTAATCTTATTATTTGGGTCATTGATAATTGCATATTCGTCACCAAAGATACCATGCTGAAAATACATAACAGGAAATTTTTTCTGACCATCATAATCTGCTGGAAGAAGAATTGAAAAACCTCTTTCCATTTTACAGGTGTTGGAATAATAGGTTTCATGTTTTACCATTCCATATTTTACATCAGCTCTTGTTTTGTAAACATCAAATGATAATTGAGGAGCTGATTCATCATGAATAGCATTTTTTTCCAGATAATCATAATTTTCATTTAATTTCTTTTCTGGAGCTGCTTTCATATTTTGATTAAGTTTTGCAAATGCCCGGTCATTACTATTTTGCATAAAAGGATTTTCAACCTGCTTTTTGTTACAACCAATAAGCATAATACAAAAACATGAGAGAACTAATAAATTTTTAACCTTCATATATTTCCTTCTAGAACAACTTTCTGCATTCAAGGTAGAAGCGTTTTTCGTCTGCTTCGCCCATTGAGAAGCTCTTGCGTGGGAGTGGGCCGCGGCCGCTGATGGTTTCGAAGAAGCTGTCCTTTGCGATTGGAGGAAGTAAGATTCCTACGGCATTGTCGCGTTCACCAAGCTTCAATACTTCTTCTGAGCCATGGATGTAGTCGATTTCAGATTTTTTATCACTGGCTTTGAGGAATGCATCAATTTCTGGCTGGAGTCTTGCAACTGCGAGTTCTGTGATTCCTGTCTTAAGCAAAACGTATTTTTGTTTTCCGTCTGCTTTGTAAGCAAATCCAAAATCTGCATGTGAAGCTTTTACAGCTTTTTCAAGTTCTTCTGCGTTGGAAACTTCGTTTGCAGTTCCGCCAAGTTTTTCTGAAAGGTGTTTAATCAAGCCGTCGACATCACAATCAAAAATAACTCTGTGAATTGGTTCAAAGGTCAAACCTGTATCGTAAATATTTACAATTTCAACAAGAGCAAATCTTACAGGGCATTCTGTAATTTCAGTTTCACTCGCTCCATTTGCAATTAACTTTTCTTTATATTCATCCCAAACAGCCTTAGCTGTCGCAAGAGAATGGTTTCCATCTCCTACAGCAAAAAGGAATGTTGAGCCGTCAGCTGTACGATTTTTGTCTGCAATCTTTTCAATGGCTTCTGTTACGACAGAAAGTTCTGAATCGCTTTCTAAAGCCCAGCCAGTGATTGAACCGCCGTTACACATAAGGTTGCCATCATAAACTGGCTTTTTACCGCGTACAAGTTTTCCAGCTCCGCCAATCAAATCATCATCTTTATCATCAACTAAAAGCATAATGTGTGGCAATTCAAGAGGAGCTCCGCGGCGAATCTCCATGCGAGGAGGAATTCGTTCTACGATTGTTGCTTCTGTAGCACGGATATTTGCCTTGCTGAAAGGCTTCCATTCATAAGTTTCCAAATCTATTTGAGTAACAAGACCTCGGCGCATTCGTCCAAAGGCTGTTTTTCTTTCAAGATAAATCATACAGCTGCGTGGTGAATCAAACACGTTTTCTTCTATATAATTCTTCATAGTGCTTCTGATTTTTTCGATTCTTGAAGGTTTATCAGGAGAGTTCAAATAAACTTCCGGTAAAATCAGATTCAATGTAGAAGGTTTTCCATCAGCTGCCGCTTCAGCACGCTTCCAGTAATCTAAATCCTGAGTATACTGATCACATGCAATTACTGACCAGCTCGAAACATCAATGTTTTTTGGCAAAAGGATTTCCGGCACGCGGATTCCAAAATCTTCAATCTTTTTCATAATTACAAGTATACAGTTTGACTGGCTTTTATGCTATAATATTCTTAATGGATAATTCTTTGCGGCTTGAAAACAGGCAGGTCCAAAAGCAGATACAAAAACTCTCACAGATTCAGATAATGGCTCTTAATTATCTGACAATGGAAAACTCTGCTTTGCGTGATGAAATCTACCGCGAAGTAAATAATAATCCAGCACTTGAAATTGTCCGTGAACCCAGGTCTAATTTTCAGCGTGAAACTTCTTTTTCGTCCTATGGCACAAATGAAGATTCTGATAAATATCAGCAGCTTCTGGAAAATCAGGAAAACTATGGCGAGACCTTGCAGACACATCTTCTCCATCAGCTTAATTCAATGAATCTTACAAATGATGAAGCCAAATTATGTCATAGTCTTATTTATAATCTTGATAAAAATGGCTTTTACGGTTCTATGCTTTCACCCGAAACTTTTCTGGCTCATAAGAATCCTGTTGCCGAGCGAGAACTTCTGGACCGCTGTTTAAAGATTGTTCAGGCTCTCGACCCTATAGGAACCTGTTGTCGTAATCCGGAAGAAAGCCTTTTAATTCAGGCAAAGCTTGCTGATAATCCTAATCCACTCGCAGTCTTTATTTTAGACGGACATCTTGATTTTCTTACTCCACCTGAGCCTGCAAAAATCTTACGTAAACTAACAGAATTTCGTGACAACTGGCATAAAAAGGCGTTTGCATCTGAAACTGTGTTAGATACGCTGCCTCTTTCAGAACAAACTGTTTCTGATGCATTAAAGTTTATTCTTTCTCTTAATCCTCATCCTGCACAAGGTTATTCAACAGATACAGGTGATTCTGCCAGTCAGGTAGATGTAGTTCTTTCGGTAACAAAAGAAGATGGACCTGCAAGTGATGATTTTTCTCGTGGTATTGTTGCTGGAAATTCTGATTTTCATTTTCAGGTAAAATATGCATCTGGTGCTCTCCCTGAATTACGGATTTCTCAGGACTTCGCTTTTGACAAAGAGAACGTAGCAAAAGCACAGTTGCTTCTTAACTCGCTAAAATTCCGCGAGTCTACAATTATACTTCAAGGCTGTGCAATTGTCCGTGCTCAGAAAAACTTCTTTGTTAAAGGACCAGGGCACCTGTCAGTTCTTACCCGCCGCCAGATTGCAAATCAACTGGAAGTACACGAATCTACAGTTTCTCGAATGACGGCGCGTTCTGGCAGCAAATATATACAAACGGAGTGGGGCCTTTTTCCAGCCTGGTACTTTTTTACTTCCGGTGTTTCAAATCGTGATGGTACCAAAAAAATATCTTCCGACCGCATAAAGCAAAAAATGGCTGACATTCTTTCTGAACCGGGAAACGAAAATCTTTCTGACCGAGAATTATGCGAGCTGTTAAATAAAAAAGGTGCGCGTATTGCCCGTCGCACCGTTGCAAAATATAGAGCACAACTCGGACTCAAAAACTCATATAAGCGATAAAAAAAGCCAGCAACTTTTGTGAAGTGCCGGCCATTTATAGAGATTACTTCTCCTGAACCTTATCTTTTTCCTTCTTGATCTTGTTATCAAGCACGTCCATCATCTTGTTAAGGGCTGCTCCAAAATCAAAATCTTCTCCGGTTACGTGAGCCTGAGTTCCCCATTTGAAGTTTACTGTAGTATCGAAGACATAAGCCTTGTCCTGCTTAATTTTCATAAGCAAGTCAACAATCAGGTCATCTGCATAAGCAATTCTCTTGAGCTTTGACTCAACCATTTCAGACTGCTTCTGCGAAAGTGAAAAACCTACTGCGGTAATTGATGGTGTCATAGTTGTCTCCTCGTGAAGTAAATTTGCTTTACTTCGACTAAAAGTGATGTAAACCTGCATACGCAGGCAGATGATTCACTGAAATAATTCAATTTCTCATCACCTTTATAGTAACACGGGTTTGTCGAAAAAACAAATTTTTAATCTCGAAAAAAACGATTTTCTATTACGAAAATTTTCGTTTCTCTATTGATAAGATATCTTAAACTGTGTATAGTAATCTTGTATGGCAGATAAGAAATTCACTGTGTTGGATTTGCTCGATCTCGAACTTTCAGGTCATGATGCCCTCGATCTTAAATGTATTGCAGGTCGTCGTGGTTTGCCTCGTGCGATTACTGTACCTGAATTAAACCGTCCGGGGCTTGCACTTTCAGGTTTTTATGAATCCTTTGCCAGTAATCGTGTTCAGATTTTTGGACGTGGTGAAACAGCTTATTTGCAAAAACTTCACAAAGAAAAAAATACAGATTCAATTCGTAATTTTTTCCGTTCTCAGATGCCATGCTGTATTTTTACTTATAATCTTGAACCTACAGAAGATTTTCGCAGCATTGCAGAAGAAAGCTATTGTCCGCTTCTTCAAACAAGCCTTACATCTACAGAATTTTCAAACCGTATAATCCGTGTTTTTGCAAATCAGTTTGCTCCTCATCAGACGTTGCATGGTGTTCTTGTCGAAGTTTACGGTATTGGTATTCTGCTAAGTGGACATTCCGGAGTAGGTAAGAGTGAAACTGCTCTTGAGCTTGTAGAACGTGGTCATCGTCTTGTTGCAGACGATATTATCGAAATCCGTTGTGTAAACGGAAATATTATTCTTGGTCGCGGTGCCAATACTGTTATCAGTCACCATATGGAAATTCGTGGACTTGGAATTATTAATATTTCACAGCTCTATGGTGTAGGTGCTATTCGTGATCAGAAAGAAGTTCAGCTTATAGTTCAGCTGGAAGACTGGAATGCATCAAAAGCATATGACCGTCTGGGAACAGAATCAAAATACAAGGAACTGCTTGGTGTAAAAGTTCCTGTAATTGAAATTCCAGTTCGACCTGGACGAAACCTTCCTATTATTATTGAGGCTGCCGCTATGAATGAGCGTCTCAAGAATATGGGATATAACTCCGCTAAGGACTTTAATCAGAACGTACTAAAATGGATTGAAACAGGAGAAGCGCAGACTGTTTACAACGGTAATGACGATTCTTACTAAAATATAAAATCAGGCAGAGAGGCTGCCAAGGAAAGAGATATGATAGAGAAGATTTTAACAGTTCAGAACAGAGCAGGAATCCATGCAAGACCTGCGGCAATCATCGCACAGACTTCAAACAAGTTTGAAAGCGAGATTACCCTCACCCGTGATGGCGCAACTGTAAATGCAAAATCAATTATGGGTGTAATTGCAATGGGTGCCGGCTATAATACTCAGCTTACTATGCAGGTTATTGGCCCGGATGAATCTGAAGCCGCTTCTGTAATCGAAGAACTTTTCAATAGTAAATTTGAAGAAGAATAGAATTACTCCCAAAACCATATTATCATTTTCAGGAGGACAATTATGAGAGGTATCACAGACCGTCAGAAAGAAGTTCTGACTTTTATTTCATCATATACAGAAGAAAACTCTTATCCACCAACAGTACGTGATATAAGCAATCATTTTGGTATTTCTCTTCGTGCCGTTCAAGACCATATTCTTGCATTACAGAAAAAAGGCTTCCTTTCTCAGAGTCAGAAAAAGGCCCGCTCAATTCGAGTCCTTTCAGATTGTCGTGAAAAAGAGCCTGAAACATATATCGGAAAAGTTCCTCTTCTTGGAACAGTTGCAGCCGGTAAACCTCTTTTGAGTGAAGAAAACCTCGACGGATATGTTAATCTTACAGAACCATTTGTTCGTCCTGGAAAAAGTTATTTTGCATTGCGTGTTCGTGGCCAGAGCATGATAAATGCAGGAATCCTCGACGGAGACCTTGCTGTTGTAGAGCAGGCTTCTACTGCACAGGATGGCCAGATTATTGTCGCTGTTATTGATGATGCAATTACACTTAAGCGTTACTATAAAGAAGCTGAAAGAATTCGTCTTCAGCCGGAAAATCCACAGTTTCAGGCAATTTACTGCACAGATGTGCGCATTGTAGGTATTCTTTCAAACATCGTTCGTACATACTAGAAAATGGCAAAAGCAAGTCCTATCTATCTTTATACCGGACCAGAATTTGGTAAGCGAAATGATGCTGTAGAAGCAGTAAAGGCGAGCCACAAAAAGCAGTTCGGTGTAATTGATGAACATTCATTTTATCTTCTCGAAACTCCTCTTAATGAGATTATGACAATTTTGCAGAGCGGTACTTTATTCTCTGATGGAGTTTGTGTTGTTTGCCGCAATGCAGAGCTTATAAAAAAGAAGGATGATATTCAGATGATTGCAGACTGGCTTGAAAATCCAGAGCCTTCTGCTGTTCTCATCCTTGTTTCAGACGAAATTAGTGTAGATTCAAAACTTGAAAAACTTGTTCCAACCAGTAACCGTAAAAAGTTCTGGGAAATGTTTGAAAATGAAAAACTGCCATGGGTTACAAGTTATTTCAGTAAGAACGGATATAGAATTCAGCAGGGCGCAGCAAAGCTTGTTCTTGAGTTGATAGAAAATAATACTCAGTCACTTGCCACAGAGTGTTCCCGCTTTTTTGTACTTTTTCCAAAAGATCATGAAATAACAGAAGAGGATGTAGAATCTGTTCTTACTCATAACCGCGAAGAAAATGCATTTTCACTTTTCCGCGAGCTTGCCAACAGTGCAGATCCTGCTCCAGTTCGCCTTGAAAAAGGACTTCAAATTCTTCAGAAAATCAGATTATCTAAAGAAAATTCGTCTGTAATGATTATTGCGGGGCTTGCTTCGTGCTTTAGAAAACTCGAAGACTGGCATAGAAGAGGAGAGCAGGCTATTCCTCAGCAGATGTTGCAGAAACAGTATAGAAGTGCAGCCAAGGTTTGGAATATAAAGCAGACAGCAGCTATTCTTGCAGTGCTTGCTTCAACAGATATGGAAATCCGTTCTGGAGGCTCGCAGATGGAGGATATTCTTCTTCAAAAAATGCTTTATGAAATTGTAATAAAAGGTGGAGCTCAGCTTTCTACTCTATCTCAAGAGTACTAAGCAGTTTTTTAAGGGCTATTAATTCTTCTGCAGTAAATGTAGAGCCCTTTCCCATTTTCTGATGGTCTGGAGACCAGCTTCGCAAATCATATTTTGCAGGTCTTCCGCCCCAGGAAACAAGGTTCAATTCAAGATTCCAGCCGCCTTTTCCTTCAGCAACAGTTCCAAGATTTTTTTCAATTTTAAATGAGAAATCGTCAGCCACTTTATTCCTCCTGGTTGGTTTTTCGATTATAGGCTTATACTTAAATTATCGTTGTAACATTATACAATATATAGTAAAATATTAATCAAATAACTTAAACGTGAGGTAAATATGAAGAAAGTTTGTTTAACCGTTCTTTCTCTTTTTACGGTTTTGTTCTTTATTTCATGTGGCTCAAAACCTGCTCCAGAGGAACCAAAACCAAAAGCTCCTGAAGTTTCAGAAGTAATTGAAAATGCCGTTGAAGACGTTGCAGATAATAGCCTTGCCGAAGCTGCAAAACTTGCACAGCTTATGGAACAAATAAACGATGCAAGAAAAGCTGCTATCGAAGCAGGTGCCGATAAAAATTGTCCTGATCAGATGAATAAATTGGATTATCTGCTTTCAGGTCTTAAAGACAGCGATAATCCTGAAGCTGCTGCAAAATCAATTATCGACAGATATAATCTTCTGGCAAATTATAGTAAAGCAGTAGATACAAAGAAAGAAATTGACGAAGCCGGATACGCTCCTTATGCACAGAACAACTATGACCGCGGTGTTTCAAATCTTGAAAAAGTAGAAGCTGCATTTGCATCTGATTCTGATGATTTTGATAAAACAGTATTTGTTTATGCAGAAGATGCCTATAAAGAGTTCAATACCGTTCTTAATGTTGCTTACAAGAAAATCGCAAAAGAAGAACGCGAAGCTGCAATGGAAGCTAAAAAGAACGCAGACATCGTAAAAGCTGGTGTAGCTCGCAAGGCAGAATATAACGAAGCTGCAGATCTTATTCAGTCAGGCGACTCTTCTTATTCAATGCAGAATGCAAAGAAAGCTGCAGAAAAGTACAAGGCTGCAAATGAAAAGTTTACATACCTTTATCAGGATGTAGCTGCAAAACGTGCCGCTGCACAGGCTGCAATTGAAGAAGCTAAAAAACGTGTAGCAGAAAGTGCTCAGTTTGCAGAAGAAGCTGATATGAAGGCTCCTATTACAGAAAAGGTTGAAGGTATCGAAGATGAAGATGCTGTTCTCCTTGAAGCTGATGAATATGAAGATCCAGAAGAAGCAGAAGCTGACCTTCCAGAAGATCTTGACGAAATTGAAGAAGGGGAGGCTGAGTAATTATGAAAAAGCTGATTTCTATTTTGACAATTGCTTTACTTGCTGCATCACTTTTTGCAGTAAGCTATAAGAACAACACCTTCCAGAAACTCGCTGATGAATATACAAAGAAGGCAGAAATTGCCCTTGATGCTGGTGAATACAATGATGCAATTGAGTATTCAAAGCTGGCAGAAGAAAATGCTGCTCTTTCAGAAGCTTACATCAGAATGATGATGGCTCGCGGTGAAGCAGAAAATAACATTAAACTTGCTAAAAATCAGATTGCATGGGCAGAAAAGATTGATGCTCAGAATACTTATCCTATGGCTTATACTTCTGCAAAGGATAATCTTGAAAAAGCTGAATCTGCATTTGATGGTGAAGATTACGAACAGGCTAATGCTTATGCAAAGGCATCACTTGCCGCTCTTGATGGGGTAAAAGAAGTAACTCCACTTCCAGAGTTCTATGTTGTTAAGCCTTGGGCAGAAACTAAAGACTGTTACTGGAATATTTCTGGTCGTCCTTATGTTTATAACAACCCTCTGTTGTGGGAAAACCTTTATCAGGCAAATAAGCAGAATATGCCAAAACCTGAGGATCCAAATCTCATCCATCCAGGTATGAAGATGAAGATTCCAAGCCTTACCGGTGAATACCGCAAAGGCACCTACGATCCTAAGAAGAGCTATTCAACTTATGGCGAATAATCGTGTCACCCTCGGGCTTGACCCGAGGGTCTTTTTATATACGCCCCTTATTGTATTTAATATACAAGCTCAACGCCATTCCCATAATTGCATGCGGAAACTGTTCCGTTCCCATTCCATCCAGAACTTCTTCCTTGGTTAATTCCATACAATTAATAAATTCATCCTCATCAAGATGCTGTTTTCCAGTTGCTGTCAGGTCTTGTGCCAGATAAAAATGTACATGATTGCTGAATAAGGCTGGATTCGGGTTTACCATGCCTAATTTTGTCAACTTTCCAGCCTTATAACCAGTTTCTTCTTCAAGTTCTCGTCTTGCGGCAGTTTCCGGTTCTTCTCCCTTATCAATGACACCACCTGGAAACTCTACGCTAAGAGCCGATTCTCCATGCCGCCATTGTTTTACCATCAAAAATTTATCATTATGTTCTGCAATTACAATTACCCAGTCCGGGGCATCCATTATAATATAATCACCTTCAACACCATCGTTGGAAACATTATGACGCTCGGTTATTGCGCAAACTACAGTCTTGAGCAGAGTTTTAGGCTTTCCTTCCGTCCATTTAAGCTTATCATCCTCTGTTGAAAAATAATTTTTCATAAAAAACTCCGTAACTTTTTGACAGATTTCAATTCTCGATTTATCATATTATAGAATAAATCTTATTTTCAAGGGGTGAACTTATGGCAGTAATTACAATTTCAAGACAGGTAGCAGCATTAGGTGATGAAGTCGCTGGCGAACTCGCAAAGAGACTCGGCTATAAATTCATCACTCGTAAAGAGATTGAAAAGCGCATTGTGGAGCTCGGATTTCCTGAGAGCAAAATGCCAAAATTCGATGAACGTAAGCCAGGCTTTTTCGCATCACTTACAAAAGACCGTGACGAATACTTAAATTATGCTCAGTATGCAATTCTTGAAGCCGCAGAGCAGAAAAATGTAGTAATTATCGGTCGTGGAGCCTTTGCGGTTCTTCAGAATGTTCCAAATAACATTTCTGTACGTCTTATAGCTGATGAAGAAACCCGAATCAGCCGCTTGCGAAATGAATTTGACTGGGATGAAAAACAGGCCCTTCAGCGCATCCAGGAAAGTGATGCAAATCGTGCAGGCTTCCATTCTAGCTTCTATAATGTTGATATCAACGATCCTGTAAATTATCATCTTGTTCTGAATACAGGACTCCTAACTCTCGATTTGGCTGCTTCTACAATAGCAGGCCTCGTAGAACAGAAGGTTACTGTAAAAGAGGAAGAAGAAGGTAATAAGATGATTGAAGAGCTTTTGAAGGCTCAGACAGTCGTTAATAAGCTTTCTATGGAACGTAAATTGAATATTGAGTTTATGCATGCCTCAATTCAGGGTAATACAGTAGTTTTGCATGGTGTTTCTGATTCGCCGGCAGTTGTTGAACAGGCACTTCAGATTATCCGCGAGGAAATGCCAGGATACGATGCAAAGTCTGCAGTAAGCATAATCCATGACTTCAAGACTTTCCAGTAGCCTAAAATCAAAGAATCTTGACTTTTCTTTCTATATTAGGGATACTATTTTTATGAAGTTATCTAACAAGTTTACTTTTACTCGAATTATTTTTGCACCAATATTTTTTATTTTGTATTTTCTTCCAATCTGGTTTGGAGTAGGTACAAAGATAACTTTACTGGTAGCAGTTCCTTGTCTTATATTTGCTGAATTTACCGATTATCTTGATGGTCATTATGCGCGTAAGCATAACGAAGTCAGCGATTTTGGAAAGCTTTTTGATCCGTTTGCAGATGTCGTTTTGCATTTGACTTCATTTGTATGTCTTATGCATTCAATTCAAATCGGTCTTTCTTATATGCCGGTTCTGTTCTTTGTATTGATTATGCTCCGTGAGTTCTCTCAGAACTTCTTGAGAATGGTAGCAGCAAAGCAGGGAACAGCAATTGCAGCACGCAAAGGCGGAAAGTTCAAGACAGTAATGTACATTGTAGCAGAGTTCTACGGAATCTTCCTTGAACTTTTGGTTCGCTTAGATGTAGTACCATCATTCTTCAATGTTATGCAAGGCGGCGCTTTCGCATTATTCGCAATCTGTGTAATCCTAAGCTATGCCTCATTCATAGATTACCTGGTACACTTCGGCAAGATTTTGAAGGATATCTAATCTTGTAATAACCAAAACGCATTGCAATTGATGTTGCTTTGGTTATTGAAAAATAGATGTGGAAGCAAAAAAGGGCCTGCAAAACATCATTCACGTTTTGCAGGCCCTTTTTTTGCTGGGAGCAGTTATTTTTCAAGTTTCACTTAGCATGCTTCAATTGCAATGCGTTTTGGCGCAGCTATAGCTTTTTTAGCCATATTAATAGTCAAAATACCATTTTTGAAGTTAGCAGAAATTGATTCAGTATCAACATCAGCTGGCAATGTGAAGCGTCGTTCAAAGCTTGAGCTTCTGCGCTCCTTAAGAATGTACTTAGACTTCTTGTCTTTTTTATCTTCTTTAGTCTCCTTTGTCTCTTCTGTCTTAGAGGCAATAGTAAGATTGTCGTGATCAAGCTCAATATCAACGTCTTTTTCAGTGCGACCAGGCAATTCCATTTCCAAAGTGTAAGCGTTATTCTCCTCTTTTACGTCAACGCGAGGTGCGCTTGCATTGTACATAACATTTGGTGTGTTACACATCATGTCATTAAAAAGTGAATCAATAAATGAAAGTTCGTTCATATCTATACCTCTTTGTATTTGATTTAGTTTGTTTCGTAAGCTAACAGCTTACATATGATATATAGCAATTTGCGTGCCAAGTTTGATTCATAATCAAATGAGATATGAAAATATGCCTCCCGGCAAAAAACAGTCTAAAAACGGCTTCCGCGCTACGCTTGTGCAGAATGTTTTTAGGCTGTTTTTTGCCTCCGGCATATTTAAATCATAGTTAATGTATCAAAATGACACATTACTGTATATCATAATGATACAAAATAAATCAAAAATACTCGGATTTAGCGGAAAATTGTCTTTATTAGTGTTTTTATGTCTGATATTCCGGAGTTTCCTTCATCTGATGGAGATAAAATTTGTGTAAATCCTAGACCTTCAGCTGCCTTTATGCGCTGTTTTGTCTTTGTTACCGGGCGAATTTCACCGGCCAGGCTTAATTCACCAAATACTGCTGTTCCATTTTTTACTGCTATATCTGTTCGGGCAGAATAGAGTGCTGCGGCTAGTGCTGCATCTATTGAGCTTTCGCTGAGTTTTATACCGCCAGCGACATTTACATATATATCCTGATCAGAAAAACAAAGCCCGCATCTTTTTTCAATTACGGCTGCAACACGTGCAACTCTGCCGGAATCAATTTTTTCGCTGTAAATGCGGGAAACGCTTGCTTTTGCAGGTACTGTAAGTGCCTGAATTTCTACTAAAAAGACTCGGCTGCCTTCAAATACTGGTGTACATGCAACACCAGCCGGCTGATTTTCCTTTCTTTTTGTCAAAAATAACGAAGCTGGATTTATAACAGGTTCCAGTCCTTTTTCTGACATGCTGAAAATACCGATTTCATCAACTGAACCAAAGCGGTTTTTCTGAGCATGAAGGAATCTTATATCATCTGAATTGCGTTCAAAAGAAATTACAGTATCAACCATGTGTTCGAGTGATTTAGGGCCTGCAATTGTACCTTCTTTAGTAACGTGTGCAGTCATAATCAAAACACAGTCTCTTTCTTTTACCCATGAAATAAACTCATTTGCACAATATTTCAGCTGATTTACTGTTCCTGGTATTATTCCGGCCTCTGCACTATAAATTGTCTGAATAGAATCAATTATTACAAAGATTGGATTCAGAGAGTCTAATGCATCAAGAGAGTCTTCAAGACGTGAAGTACATAAAATATTGATTCCCTTACAGTTTAACTCGAGTCGATCGGCCCGTTCTTTTATCTGCGCGGCTGATTCCTCACCACTTATGTATAAAACTGATGCTCCGGCGCCTGCAATGCTCGCTGCTGTCTGTAAAAGAAGGGTAGATTTACCAATTCCTGGTTCACCACCAAGTAAAATAGCAGAGCGTTTTGTTGCATCACCACCAAGAACCCGGTCAAATTCGCCGATTCCTGTAGAAAGTCTTGTATTTTCCAGTGCTTGTACAGTTGCAAGCCCTACTGGACGCTGTTTTTCAACAGCTTCGCTTCCACGTCCCGCTGGAGAAACGTTATTTTTATCGATTATTATCTCTTCTAAAGAGTTCCATTCACCGCATTCTGGACATCTTCCCAGCCAGCGTGGCTGTGTATATCCGCAGTTGTTACATCTGTAAGAAATAGATCCGTTCTTTTTTGCCATTACTTATCCTCGTTTGCGGTGGAAATTTTCATTAAATTCTGGTGTTTTTTTTGTCAAATATATTGACATCTAAAATATATGGTATTATATTAATTATAGCTTGTAAATAAGCTGATAAACTCTCTCCGATGTCCAGCAACGCTGGACGGCAAGGTTCCCTTTTAGTGTTACTGTCTGGGAACCTTGTTTTTTTTAACAGACAGTGTCATGCTGAACTTGTTTCAGCATCTTTTACTATCCCTGTGTGATTATCGAACCGGCAACAACACTTTCAGTAACCCATGTGTTACCGCCAATAATTGAACCACGGCCAATTACTGTTTCTCCACCGAGAATTGTTGCATTTGCGTAAATTGTGACATCATCTTCTATAGTAGGGTGTCGTTTTTTATTCTGAAGGGTCTTTTTAACGCTTAAAGCCCCAAGTGTAACACCCTGATAAATCTTTACATTGTTTCCAATAATACAAGTTTCACCAACAACTACACCCGTTCCATGATCAATAAAGAAAGATTCTCCTATTTCTGCACCCGGATGGATATCAATTCCAGTTTTACCATGAACATGTTCTGTCATAATACGAGGAATAATAGGAACTCCTGCCTTGTATAAGAAGTGGGCAATGCGGTAAACGAGAATTGCTTCAAGTCCAGGGTAAGAAAGAACGACTTCTTCATCACTGCGAGCTGCCGGATCACCACTCATAGCGGCTTTTGTATCAAGCTGGATTTTGCGTCTTATTTCAGGAATTTCTTCCAGTAAAGCAATGGCTGTTTTTTCAGCAAGTTTGAAGCAATGAGATTCTGCAATATTTTCAATTTCTTCATGGCTGCAGGTCTGTGCCTTTGTGTAAATAAGGGCTTTTTGAATTTCGCGGGTAAGATTGGCAATTATATTATTTACCTTCTGACCTGTTACATAGCGGATATTTACTGAATCAATATCTTCAGCTGAGCGGAAGCCAGGAAAAACAACAGACTGTAAATCTGAAAGAATAGAAACAACATTCTGTCTGTTTGGAAAATCTTCTGTATGGCTTCTATTTATAAGTCCATAACGATCATAAGAATCAAGAATTCCGTCAATCAGCATATCAATATTCATATTTACCCCATTGCCTTAAATGTTACGAGATGATAACATAAAAGGAAGATAAATTCTATCCTATAATTTTTGTAGGTTTTATGAAAATTTTTAATGAATTTTCTGAATTTTCGAAGAATTTTATTGACTAAAATTAATTCTTAGTTTATATTCGTAGAACGCATGTTTTCTATGAGTTAGTGTGGAATCCTGCATTTGCCCCCGTAGCTCAGTTGGTAGAGCACCACATCGGTAATGTGGAGGTCTGCAGTCCGATTCTGCACGTGGGCTATGAAAATTATTTTTTTGGCGAATATATTTAGGAGTTAAATATGGGAAGCAAGAAGAAGGGTGCTGTAGAAATTATCGCTTTACAGTGTACAGAATGTAAGAGAAAGAATTATACTACTTACAAGAATCGTAAGAACATTGCTGGAAAGCTCGAGAAGAATAAGTATTGTCCTTGGTGCAAGAAGAGTATTCTTCATAAAGAAACAAAAGCAAAATAATTTTTGATATTTATCCGGTTTCGGCCGGTTTAGATATATAGGGCAGTAGTTCAGCTGGTAGAGCAGCGGTCTCCAAAACCGCCTGTCGTGGGTTCAAATCCTGCCTGCCCTGATTTTTATAAAGGAAAAGGTATTATGGCTAAGGTTATTCAGTTTGTAAAAGAAAGCAGAGCAGAGTTGAAGAAGGTTGTTTGGCCTACTCGTGATGATGTAGTTTCTTCAATTAAAGTTGTTATTATTTCTACAATCCTTGTAGCTGTAATACTCGGATTACTTGATCTTGGTTTTACTGAGTTGTTCCGTATTTTGATGAAATAGGACGGAAAAATGTCTAAGAACTGGTACATTCTTCATACATATACTGGTTATGAAGGAAAAATCGAACGCACAATCAAATCTTTAATTGAAAAATTTAATGCAGGTGACAAGACAGGAATTGATCCTGAAGTTGTTATCGATGTAAAAGTTCCTGTAGAAGAGCTTGTAGAGATTAAAGATGGTAAAAAAAGAACCCGCTCAAATAAATTCCTTCCTGGTTATATAATGCTTGAAATGGATCTTCCAGAAATTGGCTGGAAAGATACTTGTGCTAAATTGTACAAGATTCAGGGTGTAACTGGTTTCGTAGGAAATGTAAGTCGTCAGAATCGTCCTATGCCAATCACTAAAGATGAAGCTATGAATCTTCTTCAGAAGTCTGGTGTTATTAAGGGTGATAAGCAGGTTCGTGTACGTCAGTCATTCAATGTTGGCGATGTTGTAAAAATTGCCGACGGTCCATTCGCATCATTTACTGGAACTGTTAAAGAAATCAATATGGAAAAAGAGAAGCTTAGTGTTGAGGTTCAGATTTTTGGTCGCCCAACTCCAGTAGAAGTAAGCTTTCTTCAGGCTGAAAAAGCTTAAGTTTTTATACATTTATTATAGTGGCAAATTCAGGGGTTTGTATCCCAAGTACAAATCATTTAATCCTGTTTTTGGGAGAGGCGCAGGTCCGTTGGACATAGGCGTTTCGTTAGAAAGACTTCTATATGAAGCTTTCACACCAACATTGGGAGAAATAAAATGGCTACAAAGAAAGTAACTGCCGTGATCAAATTGCAGTGTCCTGCAGGAGCAGCAACACCAGCTCCTCCAATTGGACCAGCTCTTGGACCTCACGGAGTTTCAGCTCCAAAGTTCGTTCAGGAATTCAACGATCGAACTAAGTCAATGGAAAAAGGTCTTGTAATTCCTGTAGTAATTACAGTTTATCAGGACAAATCTTACACATTCATTCTTAAAACTCCTCCAGCAGCAGTTCTTATTAAGAAAGCTTGTAAACTCGATAAGGGTTCTGGTAATCCTCTTCGTAACAAGGTTGCAACTCTTTCTAAGAAAGACCTGGAAGAAATCTCTAAGACAAAGATGCCAGATATCAATGCTAACGATATCGAAGCAGCAAAGAAAATCATTGCCGGTACTGCTCGCAGTATGGGTGTAGAGGTGGAGCAGTAATATGAAACATGGAAAGAAATATAACGCAGCTGCTGCAAAGTATGATCTTTCAAAGAAATATGATGTAGCTTCAGCTTGTAAAATGGTTCAGGACATGAAGTTTGCTAACTTCGATGAGACTGTAGAAGCTCACGTAGTACTTCGTCTTGAGAAAAATGCTACTGTACGTGATACATTGGTATTCCCAAATCAGTTCAAGGGTGAAAAGAAAGTTCTCGTTTTCTGTAAGGGAGACAAGGTAAAGGAAGCTCTTGATGCTGGTGCTGCTTTCGCAGGTGAAGAATACATCGAAAAGGTAAAGGAAGGCTGGTTGGACTTCGACGTAGCCGTTGCTACACCTGATATGATGAAAGATGTAGGTCGTCTTGGTATGGTTCTTGGACGTAAAGGTTTGATGCCTAACCCTAAGACTGGTACTGTAACTCCTAACGTAGCTCAGGCTGTTGCAGAACTCAAGAAAGGTCGTACAGAATTCCGTGCTGATAAGACTGGTATCGTACACATTGCTGTTGGTAAGTGCTCTATGGATACAGATAAGCTTGTTGCAAACGTAAACACTCTTCTTTCTGAAGTAAGCAAGAAGAAGCCTGCTGGTGCAGCTGCTGGTTTTGTTAAGTCTGTTTCTGTAAGTTCATCTATGGGCCCAGGCGTATGGGTTGACTATAAGGAAGGCGAATAATGGCAGTAAGAGCAAAGAAAATTCAGCCAGCTAAGGCTCAGGCTATTGAAGAAGCAAAAAAGACATTTGCTGATTACAGCGACTTCATTTTCGCTGACTATCGCGGTCTTACAGTAGAGCAGATTACTGCTCTTCGTGATAAACTTCGTGAAAAGAATGCTGTTCTTAAAGTTGTAAAAAACAACTTTGCACGTATCGCTTTTGAAGATATGAAAGTAGAAAATGTTGCTGACTATCTCAAAGGCCCTACTGTAGTAGCAATGGCTAAAGAAGATTCTAACGAAGTTGCAAAAGTTCTTTTCGACTTTGCAAAAGATGCTCCAGCTCTCGCAGTAAAGGGTGCTAGCATCGCTAATGAAATCTATGATCAGGCTAAGATTGAAGCCTACTCAAAGGTTCCAGGAAAGAAACAGCTTTACGCTATGCTTATGTCTGCAATGAACGGTCCAGCTCAGAAGCTTGCCGCTACATTGAAGGCTTACGCAGACAAAAAAGCTGCAGAAGGTGCAAACTAATTACACTTTCTAAAACAACAAATAAAAAGCACTGTCAGGCTTCATAGCTGTCGACTGTCGGTGCTAAATGCAGAACGGTTCAGTTGAACTAAATCTGCTGCCACCTACCGGGTGGAAAATATAACTAATTTATAGTGGAGAAGACAATATGGCAGCTCTCACAAATGATCAGATTCTTGATGCAATCGCATCTATGTCAGTTCTTGAAGTATCAGAACTCGTAAAAGCAATGGAAGAAAAATTCGGCGTAACAGCAGCAGTAGCAGTAGCAGCAGGTCCTGCAGCAGGTGCAGCAGCTGGTGCAGCTGAAGAGCAGACAGAGTTCACAGTAACTCTCGAATCATTCGACGCAGCAAAGAAGATTCCAGTAATCAAGGCTGTTCGTGAAATCACAGGTCTCGGACTTGGTGAAGCTAAGGCACTTGTAGAAGGTGCTCCAAAGGCTCTTAAAGAAGGCGTAAGCAAGGCTGACGCTGACGAAATGATCAAGAAGATCGAAGAAGCTGGTGGAAAGGCTAGCAAGAAATAAGTCAGAATAATCTGACAATCTATCTATAGGGGATGTCTGGTGCAAATTTGTACCGGATATCCCCTTTAGTCGTATATTAACAATGTGTCATATTCGGATTTAATTCGAATTTGCATATATAAAATCGGGGTTTTCTGTGCTGTGCGGAGTTTCCTGCATGTAGCAGATGACAAACCGAATCAACCTATCAGGGGGATCTGATGTTCGCAAAGACTCGAACAATCAATCGTCAGAATTATGGAAAAAACATCCAGAAAGCTATGGATGTTCCAGATCTTATTGCAATCCAGACTAAATCGTATGATGATTTCCTTCAGGCTGAAGCCTTGAGAGAAGGAAAAGAAGTTCTTAATCAGGGACTTCAGGACGTATTTACTTCTACTTTTCCTATCGAAAGTCCTAACGGCGATATGTCATTGGAGTATGAGTTTTATGAGCTCGACTGGGATAACCTTAAGTTTACCGAGTTGCAGTGCAAGCAGAAAGGACAGACTTATGCTGTTCCTTTGAAAGCCCGTATCAATTTGAATTTCCTTCAGACTGGAGCTATTCTCCAGAAAGATATTTATATGGGCGACATTCCGCTCATGACAGACCGTGGTACATTTGTTATCAATGGTGCTGAGCGCGTAGTCGTTTCACAGATTCACCGTTCTCCTGGTGTAATTTTCAGCCACGACAAGGGTGTTTACTCAAGCCGTATCATTCCGTACCGCGGATCTTGGCTTGAATTCGAAATTGACCAGAAAAAAGAATTGATTTTTGCAAAGATTGACCGCAAAAAGAAGATTCTTGGTACAGTTTTCCTCCGTGCCCTCGGATATTCTACTCGCGAAGAAATCATTCGCTGCTTCTACGATGTAGAAGATGTAAAAGTAGAAAAGGGTGATGTACTTGTAGACAAAGTTCTCGCTTCTGCTGTAATCATCAAAGATGAAGAAGGCAACGAAAAGAGACTCTTCAATGCAGGTACAAAACTTCATCCGCATGATATTGATGACCTCATCGCTAATAAAATTGAAGAAATCTGCGTAATCCGCTTTGATACACGCAGCAATTCTAATGGTGATGAAAGAAATACTTCTCTCGATTCACAGATGATTATCAACTGTTTCGAACGCGAGGAAGTTAAGTTTGTTAAAGAAGGTTCTGTAGACAATGAACCAACAAAAGAAGATTGTCTCGCTGCTGTATATGCAATCTTGCAGCCAGGTGAGCCAATGACAGTTGAGCAGGCTGAAAAAGACCTCAACTCTCTCTTCTTCTCAGAGCGCCGCTATGACCTTGGTCGTGTTGGTCGTTACAAACTCAACAAGAAGTTTGATTACTCTGATGATGTAAAAGACTTCACTCTTATTAAGGAAGATATCATCAATACAATGAAGTTCCTCATCAAAGTTTACATTGGTGAAGAGCAGATTGACGATATTGACCACCTTGGTAACCGTCGTATCCGTTCTGTAGGCGAGTTGATGACAAATCAGCTTAAGTCTGCATTTGCAAGAATGGAGCGCATTGCTAAGGAACGCATGAGCCTTAAAGAAACTGATACAATGAAGCCACAGGATTTGATTTCTATCAAACCAATCGTAGCTGCTATCAAAGAGTTCTTTGGTTCTTCACAGCTCTCTCAGTTCATGGATCAGATTAACCCATTGGCAGAGCTTACACATAAACGTCGTTTGAACGCTCTCGGACCTGGTGGTCTTTCACGTGACCGCGCTGGTTTCGAAGTCCGCGACGTACACTATTCACACTATGGACGCATGTGTCCTATCGAGACTCCTGAAGGTCCGAACATCGGTCTTATCGTTTCTCTCGCTATGTACACACGTATCAATGACTATGGATTCCTTGAAGCTCCATACCGCAAGGTAGTAAACGGAAAGGCTACAAACGAAGTTGAATACCTTTCAGCTATGGATGAAGACAAGTACTTCATTGGTCAGGTAGTAGAAGGAATGAAGAAGGATGGTTCATTCCCAACAGAAACAATTTCTTGCCGCAACCGTGGTAACTATACTCAGCGTTCTCCAAAGGATGTTCAGTACATCGACGTTTCTCCACGCCAGGTAATTTCTGTTTCTGCTTCTTTGATTCCATTCCTTGAGCATGACGATGCTAACCGTGCGCTCATGGGTTGTAACATGCAGCGTCAGGCTGTACCACTTTTGTTCCCAGAACCACCACACGTTGGTACTGGTATGGAAAGAAAGTGTGCTTATGACTCTGGTGTTCTGATCAAGGCTAAGCATGCTGGTGAAGTTATCTACGTTTCAAGTGAACTTATTAAGGTAAAGGTTGAAGGTTCTAAGGCAGTTGATGAATATCATCTTTTGAAGTACCAGAGAACTAACAACGATACATGTAACCATCAGCGTCCTACAGTTGAAGTTGGAACAATGGTAAAAGCCGGTGATGTTCTTGCCGACGGACCAGCAACATTCAACGGAGAACTCGCTCTTGGACGTAACATTCTCGTAGGATTCGTTCCTTGGAATGGTTACAACTATGAGGATGCCGTACTTATTTCTCAGCGCGTAGTTCGCGAAGATATGTACACTTCTATCCATATTAAAGAGTTCCAGATTGAAATCCGTGAGACAAAGCTCGGACCAGAGCGCATCACACGTGATATTCCAAATACTGCAGAAAAAGCTCTTGCTAACCTCGACTCAGAAGGTATCATCCGTATTGGTGCAAAGGTTCGCTCAGGAGATATTCTTGTAGGTAAGGTAACTCCAAAGTCTGAAACTGAAACAACTCCAGAGTTCAAACTTTTGAACTCAATCTTCGGTGAAAAGGCTAAAGAAGTTCGCGATTCTTCACTCCGCGTTCCACATGGAATTGAAGGTGTTGTAATTGATATCCAGCAGATGAGCCGTCTTGAAGGCGACGATTTGCTCCCAGGTGTAGATAAGGTTGTTAAGGTTCTTATTGCTAACAAGCGTAAGCTTCGTGAAGGTGATAAGATGGCCGGACGCCACGGAAACAAGGGTGTTGTTTCTCGTATTCTCCCTGTTGAAGATATGCCTTATTTGGAAGATGGTACTCCACTCGATGTTTGTTTGAACCCACTTGGTGTACCTTCCCGAATGAACATTGGACAGATTCTTGAGTCTGAACTTGGTATCGCTGGTAAATACTTGAACCAGTTCTTCGAAGTTCCTGTATTCGAATCACCTTCACAGAAGATGATTGAAGACAAGCTTGAAGAAGCTAACAAGGCAGTTGCCGGAACAGGTCTTAAGATTTCTACAGACTGTAAACAGATTGTACACGACGGACGTACAGGTGAACCTTTCGTAAACCCAATCTTCGTTGGTGTTATCTATTATATGAAGCTTCATCACCTTGTTGATGATAAGATGCACGCTCGTTCTACTGGACCTTACTCTCTCGTTACTCAGCAGCCTCTTGGTGGTAAGGCACAGTTCGGTGGACAGCGTCTTGGAGAAATGGAGGTATGGGCACTCGAAGCTTACGGTGCAGCTAACACTCTCCAGGAAATGATGACAATTAAGTCAGATGATATGAACGGACGTTCTAAGATTTACGAATCTATCGTAAAGGGCGACCCTTCATCTCCAATCGGAATCCCTGAATCATTCAACGTATTGGTACAGGAACTCCGTGGTTTGGCTCTTGACTTCACTATCTATGATGCTAAGGGTAAGCAAATTGCTCTTACAGAACGTGATCAGGAACTGATTGACAAGAATGCTTCCGGATTTGATAAGGAGGATGCAAATGCGTGATGTACAGGATTTTGACAGCTTAAAAATTAAACTGGCTTCTCCGGAGACCATTCGTTCATGGTCTTATGGTGAGGTAAAAAAGCCTGAGACAATAAATTACCGAACTCTCCGTCCAGAGAAAGACGGTTTGTTCTGTGAAAGAATCTTCGGTACTACAAAGGAATGGGAATGCTACTGCGGTAAGTTTAAGTCTATCCGCTATAAGGGTGTTATCTGTGATCGTTGTGGTGTTGAAGTTACACATTTTAAGGTTCGCCGCGAACGTACTGGACACATCGAGCTTGCAGCTCCTGTAAGCCATATCTGGTATTATCGTTCAGTTCCAAGCCGCATGGGTCTTTTGCTTGACCTTCAGGTTGCTGCACTCCGCTCGGTTTTGTACTACGAAAAGTACATCGTAATTGATGCAGGTGATACAGACCTTAAGAAAGGTCAGCTTCTTACAGAAGAAGAATACCAGGCAGCTCTCGAGCACTATGCAGGTTCAGCATTTACTGCTGATATGGGTGCTGAAGCTATCAAGACTATGCTTGAACGCCTTGACCTCGATGAACTCGCTGCAGAACTTCGTGCAAAAATGATTGAAAAGGGCGCTAAGTCTGATAAGAGACTTCTTCGCCGTATTGAAATTGTAGAAAACTTCCGCGCATCTGGAAACAAGGTTTCTTGGATGATTCTCGACGTTATTCCGGTAATTCCGCCTGATTTGCGTCCTATGGTTCAGCTTGATGGTGGACGTTTCGCTACATCAGACTTGAACGATCTCTACCGCCGTGTTATTAACCGTAATAACCGTCTTAAGAGACTTCAGCAGCTTTCTGCTCCTGATATTATCATCCGTAATGAAAAACGTATGCTTCAGGAAGCAGTTGATGCATTGTTCGACAATACAAAACGTAAGAGAGCAGTTAAGGGCGCTTCAAACCGCCCACTCAAGTCTATCTCTGACTTGCTCAAAGGTAAGCAGGGACGTTTCCGCTTGAACTTGCTTGGTAAACGTGTTGACTACTCAGGACGTTCTGTAATCGTAGTAGGACCAGAGCTTAAATTGTGGCAGTGTGGTCTTCCTACAAAAATGGCTCTTGAATTGTTCAAGCCATTCCTTATGAAAAAGCTCGTTGATAAGGACGTAGTATTTAATATTAAGAAGGCAAAGGCTCTCGTAGAGTCTGAGTCTCCAGAAGTATATGCAATTCTTGACGAAGTTGTAAAAGAGCATCCGGTTATGTTGAACCGTGCGCCTACACTTCACCGTCTTGGTATCCAGGCATTCGAACCTGTACTTGTAGAAGGAAAAGCTCTTAAGCTTCACCCACTCGCATGTAAGGCTTTCAACGCCGACTTCGATGGTGACCAGATGGCTATCCACGTACCTCTTACACAGGCTGCTCAGATGGAATGCTGGACACTCATGCTTTCTGCACGTAACCTTCTTGACCCTGCTAACGGTAATACAATCGTTGCTCCTTCTCAGGACATGGTACTTGGTATCTACTATATGACTGCTATCAAGCCAAATGCAAAGGGAACAGGAAAACGCTTCTCTACACCTGATGAAGTTCGCATGGCAGCTGAACTTGGTGCAATCGAATGGCAGGCACTTATTAAAGTTCCTGCTCCAAAAGATTCATTCAGTGCAGATGCTCTTGCAGTTAAGGGTGACGGTGGATTCGTTTCTGGAACACAGGCATTCAAGAAGGGTGATTTGATTGAAACTTCAGCAGGACGACTTGCTTTCAACGAAGCAATGCCAGCTGAAATTGAATATGTAAACCGCCAGATGTTCGATAAATCTTTGAAGAAGATGATTGAATATGTATATCACACAAAGGGTTCTTGGCTCACAATCCAGATGCACGATGCAATCAAGGATGTTGGTTACAAGAACGCTACCTTCTATGGTGCAACTCTTTGTATGAAGGATATTCTCGTTCCTAATGAAAAGCCAGAGATTATGGCTCAGGCTAACAAGGAAGTTGAAGATATCATCAACCAGTATGGAAAGGGTGTTATTACTGCTGAAGAGCGTTATCAGCGTGTAACAAACATCTGGGCTCGTACTAACGAAAAGCTTACAAACCTCATGATGGATAATCTTGAGCAGGATAAGCAGGGCTTTAACACAATCTACATGATGGCTAAGTCTGGTGCCCGCGGTTCTCGTGGACAGATTTCTCAGCTTGCCGCAATGCGTGGTTTGATGACTAAGCCTAACGGAGATATTATCGAGCTCCCAATTAAGTCAAACTTCTATGAAGGTCTTTCGGTTATCGAATACTTCATTTCAACCAACGCTTCTCGTAAGGGTCTTTCTGATACCGCTTTGAAGACAGCCGATGCCGGTTACATGACACGTCGTCTTGTTGATGTTGCACAGGATGTAGTAATCAACGAAGAAGACTGCTGTACAATCAATGGTATTGACTACACAGCTATCAAAGATGGTGATGAAATTAAAGTACCTCTCAGCAAGCGTATTGAAGGTCACTACACAATTGAGCGTGTTGTAAACGCTAAGGGTGAATTGATCTGTGACGTAAACCAGTATATCGACGAAGCTATGGCTAAGAAGATTGAAGCTGCTGGTGTTGAAAAGGTTAAGCTCCGCACTGTTCTTACTTGTGAAGCTAAGCACGGTATTTGTGTTAAGTGTTATGGTAAGAACCTTGCACGTAATAAGATAGTAGAAATTGGTGAAGCAGTTGGTATTATCGCTGCTCAGTCAATCGGTCAGCCAGGTACACAGCTTACACTTCGTACCTTCCACTCGGGTGGTGCGGCTGAGATGTCTACTGATGATAACAAGATTGTACTTAAGTTCGATGCATTTATCAAAAATATCGAAGGTACACACGTAGAAAAGAAGGATAAGTGGCTCTTTACTCGTAAGGGTTATATGACAGTTATCCGTATTCTCGACAAGATTAAGATTGCTGCTGATGATGAGCTTCTTGTTGAAGAAGGAAAGAACCTTATGCGTGGTGACCCAATCCTTAAGCACAAGGGTAAGGAAGTTCTTGCTGGTGTAAACGGTAAGGTTGTAAAGGGTGATGGTGTTCTTTATATCACAAGTAAAGAGCAGAAGATTGAAATCTCTAACGGTTCTACAATCTTTGCTAAAGCTGGCGATATGATTAAGAAGGGTGAAGTAATCGGTGAATTCGAGCAGTTCATTGAGCCTATCCTTGCAGAAAGCGATGGTTATATCCACTTTGAAGATGTAATCCTTGGTTCAACTCTTGAAGAAAAAGTTGACCTTCAGACAGGTAAGTCAGAACGCTACATTACAGATCTTCACCTTGATGTTAAGCAGCCACGTATCATCATTACTGATGAAGCAGGTAACCCACAGGGTAACTACTTCCTCCCAGCTGGTGCCATCCTTCTCGTAGATGACAAAAAGCCTGTTAAGGCTGGTGATATGATTGCTAAGATGAACAAAGAAGCACAGAAGTCTCAGGATATTACTGGAGGTCTTCCTCGTGTATCTGAACTCTTCGAAGCACGCAAACCAAAGAATCCATGTGTACTTGCACAGATCTCTGGTACTGTTGAATTCAAAGATGTTCGTAAAGGAAAGCGCGTAATTTCTATTACTGATGAATATGGTAAGAAGTTCGAGCACCTTGTTCCAATGACAAAGCGTATGATTGTACGTGATGGCGATAAGGTTGAGGCTGGTGAGCAGCTTTGTGCTGGTTCTCCAAACCCACAGGATGTACTTGCAATCCTCGGTGAAAACGCTCTTCAGAATTATCTTATGGATGAAATCCAGAACGTTTACCGCCAGCAGGGTGTAGACATCAACGATAAGCACATTGGTATTATCGTTCGCCAGATGCTCCGCAAGATTGAAATCGTATCAGTTGGTGATACAAAGTTCATCTTCGGACAGCAGGTTGATAAGTATAAGTTCCATGAAGAGAACGAGCGTGTAATCGCTGCCGGTGGACAGCCAGCTATTGGCCGCCCAATGTTCCAGGGTATTACAAAGGCTTCTCTTGGTGTAGACTCATTCATTTCTGCTGCATCATTCCAGGAAACAACACGCGTTCTTACAAACGCTGCAATTTCTGGAGCAACTGATGGTCTCCATGGTATCAAGGAGAACGTTGCAATCGGTCATATGATTCCTGCCGGAACTGGTATCAAGAACTACAGAGATATCAAACTCTTTGATGACAGCGACCGTGACCTCGACGCTCAGATGAACGAGATTCTTGAACGCCGCCGTCTTGAAGCAGAACAGGAATCACAGCTTGAAGAACCAAGCTTTGATACAGAAGATAACGACTAATTTGTTGTTACAAAAATAAAGGAGGGGTTGGCAGTTTGAATGCGAAATTCAGCTGCCAACCTCTTTTTTTCAATGAATTTCATAAAAATTCATTGAAATTCAGTTGAATTCATTTTTTGAATTTACTATAATCGTTAAACCTATCCCTTTTAGGGATTTTTTAATACTTCCGGGGTGCTGACCGGAACAAACAGGAGAATAGGCGATGCCTACAATTAATCAATTAATTCATCAGGGTCGTAAGTCTGCTGCAAACAGAACTAAAGCTCCCGCACTTGAGGGCTGTCCGCAGAAACGTGGAGTTTGTACACGTGTTATGACTCAGACACCTAAAAAACCAAACTCAGCGCTCAGAAAGATTGCGCGTGTTCGTTTGTCAAATGGTATTGAAGTTACTGCATACATTCCAGGTATTGGACACAACTTGCAGGAACACTCAGTTGTTTTAGTACGCGGTGGTCGTGTTAAGGACCTTCCTGGTGTACGTTATCATATCATCCGTGGTACAAAAGATACTCTTGGAGTTGAAGACCGCAAGCGCGGACGCTCTAAGTATGGTGCTAAGAGACCAAAGGCATAATGGAGGACTAAGATGGGAAGACATAAGAAATCAATCGAACGTCCGATGTTGCCGGATGTAAAATACAACTCTAAGGTTGTTTCAAAATTCGTTTGCCGTATGATGTTGGATGGAAAGAAATCTATCTGTACAAAAATCATTTACGAAGCAATGGATAACCTTAAAGCAAAGACAGATAAAGATCCTTTGGAAGTACTCCTTAAGGCTCTTGAAAATGTAAAACCAATGGTAGAAGTTAAGTCACGCCGCGTTGGTGGTGCTACTTACCAGGTTCCAATGGAAATCCGTGAATCACGTCGTGAAGCACTTGCAATGAGATGGATCATCGATGCAGCTCGTTCAAGAAGCGGACACGGAATGGCAGACACATTGGCTGCTGAACTTCTTGATGCTTACAATAATACTGGTACAGCTTACAAGAAGCGTGAAGATGTACATAAGATGGCTGAAGCTAACAAGGCTTTTGCTCACTACAGATGGTAGTTTAATAGCTGCTTAATTTGTGAAACGGGAGATTACCTCGATGGTAGCTCCCGTTTTTTTTTGTTTATATAAAATTTGTGCTGAATGCGAAGTTTTACATTATTTTCATAAATTCAGTATTTAGCGCTTGAATTTATTTTTTAAATTTTGTATATTGTTTGAACTTGCCCTTTTTGAAATTACAGGGGTATTGGGTTCTTTGAGAAGTCAGGCAAAACTGTAGTGAATACAGATTTGGTATCACCGTAAAGTTAATCAGTTATGATTTTCAGGTAGATACGGCCCTTAATGTGGTTAATTTTCACCGTTGGTGATGATTATATAAGACAGCTGATTATGGGTTCCGACTGGTTTTACAAACCAAACTCGAATATACCAAACCAGTTGTCAGTCAGGTGATAATGATCGGTGGTACCGGGTTACGACATTTCGAATAATATGGAATGTTATGAAATATGTTAAATATCCGTTTCTATCAATTATTATCTACTCTTTCAAATAGTGTGTCTGCGAATGCTGAGAATCTTGGTAAAAGGTTTGTATGCATTCTGGCTTAAAGTGCAGCACATAAAAAATATTAATGCCGGACGTGAAAAATATTAATCCGGCAAGGAGAAAAACATGGCTAAGGAGAAGTTCGTTAGAACTAAACCTCACATGAACGTTGGTACTATTGGTCACGTAGACCATGGTAAGACTACACTTTCAGCTGCTATCACAACATACTGTGGAAACAAGTATGGTGATAAAGTTCTTAAGTATGACGAAATTGATAACGCTCCAGAAGAGAAGGAACGTGGTATCACAATCAACACTCGTCACCTCGAGTATCAGTCAGATAAGAGACACTATGCTCACATCGACTGTCCAGGTCATGCTGACTACATTAAGAACATGATTACTGGTGCTGCTCAGATGGATGGTTCTATCCTCGTAGTATCTGCTCCAGACTCAGTTATGCCTCAGACACGTGAGCACTTGCTCCTCGCTCGTCAGGTAGGTGTACCAAAGATCATCGTATTCTTGAACAAAGTTGATCAGGTTGATGATCCAGATCTTCTCGAACTCGTAGTGGAAGAAGTAAAAGACACTCTCCAGGAATATGGATTCTCTGCTGATACACCAATCATTAAGGGTTCTGCATTCAAGGCTTTGAATGACCCAACTCCAGAAAACACAGCTTGTATCGAAGAACTCCTTACAGCTATGGATACATGGTTCGATGATCCAGTTCGTGATGATCAGAAACCATTCTTGATGCCAATCGAAGACATCTTCACTATC
>Ga0129306_1000128_pt1 | contig 130122 bp, 135 predicted proteins | sample P827metagenome_FD_94438 | JGI IMG/M metagenome (GOLD analysis project Ga0129306, IMG submission 94438) | Capybara group fecal microbial communities from Wisconsin, USA - P827 metagenome | ecosystem: Host-associated > Mammals > Digestive system > Large intestine > Fecal | place: USA: Wisconsin...
AAAAGTAGCTTCAAAAGTAGGTTTGATTGGACTACTTATGAGAGAGGACATTGATAAGGAGTAGGTGATGAGTATGGATTTTGTTACACTTGGAGGAAATTTATTTGGAACAATTCCACTTGGGGACATAGTATTATACATTTCACCATTTAACTTGTTCCTTTTTGCAGTGTTGCTTGGTTTTACTTTATTAATTGCTTTCAGTAAACCTGAAACACAAATAGAAGCTACACTTCATAAATTAGGAAATACTGAAGTAACTGTTGGTCCGAAAGAGTTAAAGCAAAGAAGATTTTTATCAATAATCTGTGGTATCGCATCTGCGGGTGCAATGATTACTGGAGATTTGTTTAACTTTACTTTGTTCATGGCATTGGTAGGAATATTAAACATTGGAATTGTATCTGCAGTTAAACAGACTAGCGTGTTAGATTCTGCATTTAATTATGGTTTAATAGCTATGATGTGTAGTTTGCCGCTGTTTGGTGGAGCGGCCATAATACTTGCAGCAACTGGAACTTTAAGTTTAGCAGTATTATCTCAAATGCCTGCAAGTCCAATGGTGGTCTTTGGTGCTGTATTAATGTTAATCGGAATTCTAGGTGAAAGTGGGGTGGCACCATTTTTCGCAAGTAAGGCGGAAATGTTTAGGACTGCCGGATCCCCGTATATTGTAATTATTCACTTGAGTTCATTGTTTATTATTGTAAGAGCTGTTGAAATATTATTATTGGTATTGTGGTAAGTGGTGAGTATGAATAGTCAAAAAACTTTATGTATTGTATTATTGGTATTATCAACAATAGCTATTATTGCTTGTTTAGTCATAAACTTTGAAGCTTGGATTGTTTATACTGTAGCTATATTTGGTATTCCTTTATGGGTATTGTCTTTAGGTCTATTAACAATGGCTAAACCATTACCTGAAGATGCAGAAGAAAGGGTGAAAGAACCATTTACTGGATATTAGAGTGGTATTATGAATTTGATGGCGAATATTTTAATTAATGTTATTATTGCATTTCTGGCAGGTAGCCTGCTTTTAGGATTGCATAGAAAAATCATGGCCCGTGTTCAAAAGCGGCCGGGACCACCTATAGTTCAGAATTTGATACACTCTTTAAAATTCTTCTTTAAAGAAACTGCAATTCCAAAAACTGTTTCAAAAGTCTTTTATATAGGTATTGTATTTATATTGGCTTTAATTTGGATTGTTGGTGTTATTGTAGGGCCAGTGGCTCATGATTCATTATTGATATTGTTCGGTGTTTATGCAGTTTATAAAATTGTCGAACATAATTCAGGATCTAGTTCTGGTTCACCATACGGTAAATTGAGCTGTGTAAGGGCAGTTTTATCAGCAGCAACAGAACTTCCTTTATTTGCTGCTATTGTATTTGTCTATTTAATAACAGGAACAATGAATATTGGAGAAATTATAACTTACCAATCTGCTCATGGTCCTTTGATATTCACAATTCCTCTTGCGGCGTTGATGTTCTTCATGTTGATTATTACTAAATCTCCATATTCTCCGTTCGCGATTACAAAGGACAAAGCTTTAATTTCAGGATTTGAAACTGAACACTTTGGATTGTTGAGGGGTTTCATGCATTTCTCAGAGGCAATCGCATGGTATGTGTTGCTTTGGGTATTTCTAACAATATTCTTTGGTCCTTTAAATGCAGTCGGATATTTAATTGGAATGATTGTAATTACATTTATTACTGGATTCATTAATGCTACAACTCCGATTTTAAGTCCAAATCATTCAGTTATGACTCAAATTACTATTGGGGCAATATGCTTCTTTGGAACCATATTGATGATATTTACAGGGGTGGTTGCATGAATAGTGAAGATATGATTGTTTATTTGACTTCATTGGTTGCTATTGGAATAATTGTTCTTGCTATTATAACAACTTATTTGCACTCAACAATAATAGCTCCGATAGTGATTATTGGAATTGTATTGGCAATATTCACCTTATTGGCTAAATGTAATTTTTCACATAAAATAGAAAGTATAGAGAAAATATGTTTTGTAATAACATTTATAGCAATTATTTGTTCATTTATATTGCTTTATAAACCGATGTAGGAGATATTATGTTAGATTATATGATTTATATACTTGCATTTGTTGTTGGTTCCATTCTTGGTCTTGTATACAGTTACAAACAACATGGCGAACCATTTGTTGCAGACACTAAATTTAATGTTATTGCAGCTATCATTGCCATTGTGGGATGGATTTTAGCATTCAATTCAGGCAATGTTATTCTATCTGCTATCGGTTTTATATTGGGCGGTTTCGTTATGGGTGAGCGACCGGGATACGGTAGGAGAGAAACTGCGTTAGGTTTAATTATTTCAATAATTTTATATTTTGTACTAAAATTTTACAGTATGATGTGATTTGAATGGATAGTGATGCTAAATTAAGATTGATGCAAAAAAGAATAATAAAAAGTTATGCTTGGCAAAGAGACATTATTGTTCCGCTTTCCAAGGAATTTGATTGTACTGTTGATGAATTAGAGGATTTGTTCTTTGATTTATTGGATATGGATTCTCTTGAAAATCTCCATGGGACATTTGAATCCGCTGAGGACATCTGTCTTTATCAAAAATTAAATGCAGATTTAAGGTTGTGTTGGTTCAACGGAACTTTGGAGTTAATATCAAAAGAAGAATCTGAAAAACTTAAAATGGATGTATTAAATGAAATAAAAAATGGAAAATCTTATGATGATGCCTTAAAAGAGGGAAAATTAGAATTATTCAAATTATTAAAAGAAAAAGCTAAATATTAATCATGTTTATATTATTATAAAAAATAAAGAGGGAGTACAATGTTAAATGCTATTAAGGATGTTGTGAGAAAAAGCTCAATCCACGTTTGTATCGTAAATTGTGGTGGGTGTAATGGGTGCGATGTTGAGTGCGTTGCATTATTATCTCCAAGATACGATTTAGAGCAATACGGTATTTATGTTCACAACAATCCTCGTGAAGCTGATGTCCTATTGTTAACTGGTGCAGTTACTGAACAATGGGTCGATAATTTAAAAAGAGTTTATGATAAAGCTCCTGAACCAAAAATTGCAGTGGCTGTAGGGAACTGTCCGCAATCAGGGGATGTATTTGCCCAAGAGGGAGGTCATGTACATGCTCCAGCATCTGATTTTATTCCGGTTGCAGCGGCTATTCCTGGATGTCCTCCAAGACCTAGTGAGATATTGGAAGCCATATTGGCTGTAGGTCCACAAGCTATTGCTGACCGTGGGAGGGAGATGAAATGATTGTACCTATTGGTCCAATTCATCCTGCTTTAAAAGAACCTATAAGACTTAAACTTCATACTGAAGGAGAACGGGTTGTTAAGGCAGAAATTGAATATGGTTATGTTCATAGAGGTATTGAAAAGATAATTGAAGGACAGACCTGGCAGAAAGGAATTTATCTTTCTGAACGTGTCTGCGGTATTTGTTCATATGAGCACACACAAACATTTGCAGAAACCATAGAACAAATTTCTGACGTTGATGTGCCTGTAAGAGCTCAATTTTTAAGAGTCATTACAAATGAATTGGACAGAATTCAAAGTCATTTTCTTGCCAATTCAACATTTTTCAAATCAATGGATCATGAAACATTGTTTATGCATGTTTTGGAGTTAAGGGAATATGCAATGGATTCAATTGAGCTATTAACAGGAAATAGAGTCAACATGGGGTGGAATGTTGTTGGTGGTGTTAGAATGGATGCTGATGAACGTCATTTCAAACCTATACTTGAAAACCTTGATAAAATCGAAGAAAGTTTCGATAGGGTCAGAGCTTTATTCGCTGAAGGTCCTGCACTTGCCTTGAGATGCAAAGGAATAGGTGTAATGAGTAAAAAAGAAGCTATTAAAGGACGTGCCGTAGGTCCAATAGGAAGAGCTTCCGGTGTAAAAGAAGATTATAGGATAGGCCATTACACATATGATGACTACTTTGATTTTAAGGTTATTAGAAGAAATGAAGGAGATAACTATGCAAGGACTTTAACCAGATTTGATGAAATCCCTGAATCAATTAGTTTGGTTAGACAAGCTATTGAAAATATTCCAAAAGGGGAAGTACGTACTCCTGCAAATTTAAAATCTGGTTATGCGATGCGTAGAAATGAAGCTCCTCGTGGTGAAGTAACTTATATGATTGAAACTAATGGTAATCTTATTAAAAACATTTCAATTAGGACTCCTAGTATTGGAAATATGGATTCCTGTGCAAAATATATGATTAGGGATGTTCCAACAGTTGCTGATGCGGTGTCCACTTATGCATCTTGTGACCCTTGTGTTGCATGTGCAGAAAGGGTAGCTATTACAAATGAACATGGAAAAACTGCCATTAAAGGCTTTGACGAGGTAATCTAAATGTCTTCATTAATGTGGTATATTTACGATTTTGCAAGAAAAGCATGGGCAGATGCATTTACAAATGCACATACTTCATCTGAAATAGCAGAGAAACCGGAAAGGTTTAGAGATTTCCCTAAAGTCAATAAGGAATATTGTATAGGATGTGGGGCATGTACTGTGTCTTGTCCTTCTCCAAATGCAATCAAAATTGTTCGTGATGAGGACACTGAAGAGGGAGAAGGTTTAACCTATCCTGTCATTAATCCTTCCGCATGTATCAGATGTGGTTTTTGTGCTGAAGTGTGTCCGACTGACCCAAAAACATTGGAATGTGGTTTAAATCATTTAATTTTACCTGAATTCAATATTATTCCATCAAAAAGGCAGTTCATTGTTGATGATTATTTATGTATCAAGTGTAAAAAATGCATGAAGCAATGTCCGGTCGATGCAATTAACATTGTCAATGACAAGCTTGTTGTAGACCAGCTTAAATGTATTTCCTGTGGGGAATGTTTAGATGTTTGTCCGGTAAATGGGGCAATGAAAGGAGTATTTGTTGAGAATTTGCAAGCTCAAAAAGATTTAATACTTTTATGTGTCAATTATCTTGAAGATTACATTAATAATAAGGAAGAGGATTTAAGAGCATTACAAATTGATGGTCTCTTGCAATATGACGTTCCTCTTTCGGAAATTTGGGATAAAGCATTAAAGATTATTCCTGATGAAGAAATTGCCTTAGAGATTATTACAAATGCAGTCAATAGGCTTAAAATTAGGGTCATTGACTGGGATAAAGATAAATGTAAAAAATGTCAATTGTGTATTCCAGATTGTCCTACAAAATGTATTTCGTTTGATGAGGGTGAAGACACAATAGTGAGAGATAAAGATAGATGTTTGCGTTGCAGTATATGTTATCAAACATGTCCATTTTCAGTTATCAAGTATTTCATAGCCAAATTTTCACTGGAAGATGGTAAAATTATCCATACGACTGTAAAAGCATCTAATCTAAATGAGAATATTTTTATGGAGTGAGTGTTATGATTGATAGTTATACTAAAACACCAAGACCATTAAGATATGTGGACGTTGAGTATTTGGTTGACCAAACTAAATGTGCAGAATGTGAGGACAAACCTTGTCTTGACTCATGCCCTATCGATGCAATCTATATTGATAAAGATGATGGTCTTATTAAGTTAAGAAACACCTGTTTCGGTTGTGTATTATGTCGTAATGCTTGTCCATACGATGCAATCTCACTTGATGTGCATATGGACCCTCCTATTAAAGAAAATGTTCCAAACATTAACGTTAAATTATGTAAAGCTTGTGGGGCTTGTGTTCAAGCATGTAAAAATGGATCTATCCATCTTGTAGCTGATGGAAAACAAGAGCCTCATAGTGAAATCGATAAGGATACCTGTGTCCGTTGTGGATATTGTTTTAGAGTATGTCCAACTGATGCAATTAAATATGGCCAATTACTTCCGAAAACCGTTAAGGGAGGTAAGGCTATTGTTGTCAATCAAAAGAAATGTATCGGATGTATGACTTGTACCAGGGTTTGCCCATCCATGGGTGCAATCAATGTTGCAAGAACAAACAAATTGCCTTATATTAACCCAGGATATTGTGCAAGATGTGAGGAGTGTATGCATTCATGTCCTTCAACTGCAATTAGGTATTCCTCACGTAAGAAAGCTTATAAGATGTACAGTGAAATTAAATCATTTGATATTGTTTCTGAAATCGTTGACCACGACATGAAAAAATTATCTTTAGATTTGATTAGTTTAAATAAAGTTCTTGAGAAGGTGGCCAAGTCTACAGCTTTAGAATTTGATGATCAACAATTTGAAAACTTCATTGAGTATAAGGTCAATGATTTGATGGAGCAGGAGTTGAAGATTAGTTTGGATTCTCACATTGAGATATCTAAATTTACCAAACTCTTCGGTTCTTATTTGATGGATAGGAATATTGAAGTTTATAATAAAAAATGTGTTGCATGTGGGGAATGTTTAAACGTCTGTCCTACACAGGCAATAGAACTCAGTGGTCCAAATCCAATCAAAATTAATGATGATTGTGTATTCTGTGGAAAATGTGTTGAACAATGCCAGTTTGATGCAATAGGTGCATATGATGATTATTTCTACAGTAAAGATACTGATTTATACTATGCGAGATCTTACCTGCATAATCAAAGGTTAGGCGACTTCTCCCTTTCAGATAATAAATGTCAAGCTTGCAGCATTTGTGTTAAAAATTGCCCTGTCGGTGCATTAACATTAAATGACGATAAGATAGACTTTGATAGTGAAAAATGTATTTATTGTAGAACTTGTGAGGCGATTTGTCCTCTTGATGCAATTAGGATTGTTAACTTCAGGTGAGATTATGTTCGAAAAATCATTCATTACAGATTGTGAAGGTCCTTTAACATTAAATGACAATGCTTTTGAGATATCTGCACATTTTATAGAAGATGGGGATGAATTATTTAAAATCCTCAGTTTATATGATGATTATTTGGCAGATGTTGTTAAAAAAGAAAACTATAAAGCAGGAAATACTTTAAAGTTAATCTTGCCTTTCTTTGTCTGTGAAAATCTTAAAAATAAAGATTTGGTTGATTTTTCAAAAAACAATATTCTTGCTGTCAGTGATTCAAAATTTCTTTTAAGTTACTTGAAGAAAGCTATGAATACTTATATTGTAAGTACTAGTTATGGCCAATATATTGAAGCTGTTTCAAATTATATGGAACTTCCATTTGAAAATACATTTTACACAGATGTTGATGTGGATGTCCTAAACTTAAATGATGATGAAATTAAAAAAATTGAAGAATTCAAAGAGATTATTCTAAAAAATCCAACAGACTATGAGCTATTCGATGATATTTTCTTTTCACAGATTCCAGAAATGGGAATATATGATAAAATCAGAGAGATTGAAGTTGTTGGTGGTGAAGGTAAAAAATTAGCTATTGACAAGATTATTGAAAGGGATTGTATCGATATTAACAATATGCTTTATATTGGTGATAGCATTACTGATGTTGAACCATTGGCATTTGCTAAGGCTAATGGTGGAATCAGCATATCTTTTAACGGTAATGAATATCCTTTAAAAATTGCAGAAATAGCAATCGTTTCACCAAGTGCTGTTGCAACTGCAGTTATAGCTAATATTTACGCAAAATCTGATAGGATTAATGTTTTAAAATTCATTGAGGATTATAATGATGTAAACGATTATGAAAAATTATTCGAACAATATGATGTTGATTTAGAGATTAAGGATAAATTTTTCAATGTTTTTAATAATGAAAATTATCCTGCAATTCAAGTCATTGATGATGATAATTTTGATAGCATATTAAAAATAAGTAAAGACATGAGAACTAATATTAGAGGTCAGGATATTGGTGGATTAGGTTAAAATTAGAGAAGGTAATAGAATGAGTTATAGTAAGGTATATGATACATTTTTTGAAGCTTTTGAAGGAAAATATGTAAGAGCTTTAATAACAGGCCCTAACGAATCAATTGTTAAAAGAGCAGCATATGATTCTACTTCAACTCCTAGTTCTGTAATTGGGAGGGTTGAAGGAGGTGTTGAAGGGTTTTTAGATGCTTCACAGACTCCAGACGGTAGATTCGGCGCAGTTGTACAATATTGGTTGGGTAGTGATGATGTGGAGAAATTTGCATTTGAATTATCTTACAGACTCAGACAAGATATTTTGGTTAAACCATTTACTCGTATATTTGATTATTCTAATTGTGATAGTGATGAATATATTGAAATGATGGATATTGTAGGGCATTGTGGAGACGGATATGAATGGATTGTGGAGAAATATGGGAGAACCATGATTAATGTCCCTATAGCTGTTCCGGATTTCCAAATCGAAGAAAAATTTAGAATCAATGACGGAATTATGGGAGGTAACTTCTGGTATTTGTGTGAAACTCCTGAGGCTGTAATTGATGCTGGTGAAGCAATAATTGATGCAATTTTGAATGTTGAAGGTGCTACTGCTCCTTTTGATATTTGTTCTGCAGCTTCAAAACCGGAAACTAACTATCCTGAAATTGGACCAACTACAAATCACTTTTATTGTCCTTCTTTAAAAGAAACTTTGGGTGATGAATCTAAGGTTCCGGAAGGAGTAAATTACATTCCTGAAGTTGTAATCAATGCAATTGATGAAAAATCTATGAATGAAGCTGTTAAAGCAGGTATTGATGCTGCTTTAGAATTTGAAGGAGTTGTCGGAATATCTGCAGGTAATTTCGATGGAAAACTTGGAGATAAAAATATTAATTTATTGGATATTTTAAAGTAAGGTTTTAATATGGAAATTTATGAAAACGATTTAAACGCAGAAATAATTGGATTTGGAGCTTTAAATGTTGATAAGCTTTATTCTGTAGAAAATATTGTATCTGCCGATGAGGAAAGTTTTATAAAAAGTGAAACTGATACTCCTGGAGGTTCTGCAGCTAACACTATTGTGGGATTAGCTAGATTGGGTTGCGATACTTCAATCATTGGAAAAATAGCTGAAGATGAAGATGGTGATTTAATAGAATATAATTTGGCCATTAATGGTGTTTATACTAATAATTTAATCTATTCAGAAGAAGGATCTACTGGAAAATGCTTAGGGTTTGTAGATAAAAATGGTGAAAGATGCCTTTATATCTCTCCTGGTGTAAATGATGATATTCAAATAGGTGAAATCAATCCGTTATATATCATGAGATGTAAAATAATGCATTACACTTCCTTTGTGGGAGATTCTTTCAATACTCAAATTGAATTATTAGAAAAGCTCAGTCAGGATACGTTATTAAGTTTTGATCCTGGAATGTTGTATGTTCAAAAGGGATTTGATGAGTTAAAGCCTATATTGGATAGAACCAATATTTTACTTATTAATGAGTCAGAATTACGATTATTATGTAATAATAGTAATGCTTCAATTAAAGAGCTAGCTATTAATTTCCTGGACTTGGGAATTGAAACTGTTGTTGTAAAACAAGGATCAGAGGGTGTTTATGCAATCAGCGATGATGAGGAGTGTCAAGTTGATGCATACTCATGTAATGTGGTTGATACTACCGGTGCCGGTGACAGTTTCAATAGTGGATTCTTATATTCCTTTTTAAGGGGATATAATCTTGAAAAGTCTTGCAAAATTGGAAATTGGGTAGCTAGCAAAGCTATTGAAGGATTTGGTATGGAGAAATTCCCTTCACTTAAAGAATTGGAGGAATTCTTTTAGAAAATTAAATTTATTTAAAAAATTAGTTAGTTGGTAATATTATGAATGTATCTTTTATAAAACAGATGAAAAACTTGGAACGTGAAGTTTTATTGAAATCTGTTGAATTAGACGATGATGGTGATGATTTCCAATTTGAATTGAATGATTTTAGCGCATTTGAAGAAATCATAGCTATTGCACCTAGATGTGTAAGATGTAACACATGTGTTAGTGAATGTCCAGTTAATGCAATCGAACCAGCTAATATATTTAGAATAGCTAAAATAACTGATAAATGTGTCAAATGTGAAATTTGTGTGCAAACATGTCCGGTTTCTGCAATTAAATTAATTGATAATTCAGTTATTTATGATGATGAGAATGAGGAAGGCATTATAGAATATAAATTAGCTAATGTCAGTAGTTCTCATAGAGTTGTTCGTATGAACAGTATTTCAATTGATTATTCTCAAGATAATAATTGGGATGATTGTGCAAATCTATGCCCGACAAATGCATTCATGCTTGAATTTAAAGATTTCTTTGAGGAGAGAAATCTTTGTGGGGATATTGAGTTAATTGATGATGAATTGTATCCTTACATTAACGAGAAAATGTGCATTGGATGCGGTGCATGTGTTGAAATTTCACTTAATGACAATGCAGTAGAACTTGATAGGTATATCGGTCCTATTGTTCACAGCAGAAATCTTGACATTAATCATGAATCCTGTGTAAATTGTTATTTGTGTGAAGAAAATTGTCCGACAGGGGCAATTGAATTAGTGGATGGTGAAGTTGTTCTTGACGATGATAAATGTATAAGATGTGTTGAATGTACAAATCATTGTCCTGTAGGAGCATTGAAAAGAGTTGAAATTGAATAAATGGGGTTTGTTTATGAGAGCAAGAGAATTAATGGATAACGAATTCGTATATTTAAACTGCGAAGATAAAGTGGTAGAAGTTTCAAAAGTAATGGAAGAAATTAGACGTTTTACCTGTCCTGTTGTAAACGACAACAAGCAGTTAGTTGGATGGATAACTTCTTTTGATATTACTCGAGGTTTAAGAGAAGGAAATGAAAAGATTTCTGAAATTATGAGCGATTATGAAGATATTGCAACAGTTCATGAAAATGATCCTGCAAGAAAAGCGGTAATTTTAACCGCAAACAATAAGTTTGTTACTGTACCTGTTGTAAATGATGACAATCAGGTAATAGGTATGGTGCGTGCTTGTGATATTGTAGCATTGTTGTCTGATTTGTATGATATTAAAGTAGTAAAATTGTACAAGGCAATGCAGAATCAGCTTAAAGGCGTAACATGGGAAGAATTAATGGCGGCATCTGCTTTGGTATCTAAAAAGACTACTGGTGTAAAAATTACTCCTGAAGAATATGAAGCTAATATCATGGATTCTACCTTTGGAGAGGCCATTTGGGCAACTGGTGGTTTGGAAAAATTCTTTGCAGGTTTAATTTCTGTTGGTGAGATGGTTATTGCTCGCCGTGTAGGAAAAGCAAGAAAATAACATTAATTCATGTCTTTTAAACAACTCTAGTAACTTCACACGCCAAATCAAATGATGAAATATGGTTATTAATATTTCATCTTATACTTTTTTTTAATTTTTTAATCATCTTTTTTTATATAAAATTTCAAAATAAGAAAGTATCTTATAGATTTATTCAGATATATAATATTAATCAAAAATTTGTTAAAATATTGTTCAGTTTAATATTACAAATTTTAGATGTTTTTAAATTAATTATTAAAATATTCAATAAAATTATTTAAAATAATTAATCAGTATATCAAAAGATATGCTATTTTTTGGAAAATATGTGATAATATGGTAGAGGAAAATAGTAATATGCTACTTGGGACTGGTGAAAAACCGCCTGCAGTTAGTGGGTCTTACTTGCTATTCAGCATGTATGTGCAATGTTTGGAGCTACAATCTTAGTTCCTATCGTTGTAAACACCACTGCCGGTGCAGATATATTGTCAATTCCAGTAGCGTTAGTTTCATCTGGTTTAGGTACATTGATCTATTTAATTTGTACTCGTAATAGAAGTCCCGTTTATCTGGGAAGTTCGTTTGCATTTATTGCTCCTATGATTGCAGGTTATGTAATTGGGGGTACTGGAAGTGTTTTTACTGCATTAATGATTGTCGGTATTGTTTATGTGATAATTTCATTGATTATACGTCTTTCTGGTCCTGGTTGGATTAATAGATTACTGCCTCGGGTAGTAGTTGGTCCGATGATTATGGTAATTGGGTTATCCCTTGCTCCGACAGCTATCAGTGAAATAGGTTTGGATTTGGCTGTTGTGCCATGGCAAAATCTAGTTGTTGCCTTTGTTTCATTTTTAGTTACAGCATTAATAGCAGTTCGTGGAAAAGGAATTATACAAGTTATTCCATTTTTAATAGGTATTGTTGTAGGTTATATTGTTGCAGCTGCGCTTGGTATGGTTGATTTCTCTCAAGCATTAGCAGCTAATGTTATTGAAATCCCTAAATTTTACATGCCATTCTTACATTATGACTTAAACTTTGCTGCAGTTTTAACAATCGTTCCAATTGCCTTGGTAACCATGGTGGAGCATGTTGGGGACCACAAAGTATTAAGTGAAATCATCGGTCGTGATTTAATCGAAGATTCTGGTCTTCAAAGAACATTGCTCGGTGACGGTCTAGCAACATTTTTAGCAGCATTCTTAGGAGGTCCTGCAAACACTACTTACGGTGAAAATACATCTGTTGTGGGAATGACTCGTGTAGCGTCCACTTATGTAATCGGCCTTGCAGCTGTTATTGCAATCATATTCGCATTTTCAGGACATTTAACCGCTCTTTTAACTGCAATTCCACAGCCTGTTTTAGGTGGTATTTCTGTATTGTTATATGGATTTATCTGTGTGAACGGTCTTAAAATATTAATCCACAACCAAGTTGATTTTAACAACACCAAAAATGTTGTTGTGGCTGCAACCATGCTTGTTTTAGGTTTAGGTGGTGCAACATTATCCGTTGTATATGCTGACTTATCAATAGCTATTTCAGGAATGTCTCTTGCAGCTATTGTTGGTGTTTTATTAAACCTTTGTATACCGGAGGAAAAACATGAATGAATTTGTTTTAAATCATCCATTAATAACTCATAAGCTTGCAATTTTAAGGGATGTTGGTACAGGAACTAAAGTGTTTAGGGAATTGGTTACAGAAATATCAATATTTCTAATGTATGAAGCTATGAGGGATGCAAAACTTGAAGAAGCAACCATTGAAACTCCACTTGAAAAAATGGATACTGGAATGTTAAATGAAGAGGATTATGCTATCGTTCCTATCTTAAGGGCTGGAATGGGTATGGTTGATGGAATTTTAAATGTTATTCCTAATGCAAAAATAGGACATATTGGGCTTTACAGGAACGAAGAAACATTTGAACCAGTTGAATATTACTATAAAATGCCTGAAGGAATTGACAAAAGAGAAGTCCTTGTAATTGATCCTATGCTTGCAACTGGTGGAAGTGCATCCGCAACTATTTCAAGGCTTAAGCAAGATGGTGTTACTAAAATCAAGTTATTGTGTATCGTAGCGGCTCCTCAAGGTATTAAAACTATTGAAGAGGAACATCCTGATGTTAAGATATTCTGCGCTACAGTTGACAGAGAACTAAATGAAAATGCATATATTCTTCCAGGTCTCGGGGACGCTGGAGACAGAGTATACGGAACTAAATAGTGAAGTTTTAACTTCACTTATCTTTCTTTTTTTTATGATGGTAATTGAGAATCATATCAGTTTTTACTAATTTTCTTATTTCGGCTTAATTTATAAAAGAATTTTATTTTTATTTTATATTTTAAAAAGTGCTATTTTTTCGCCTTAAAAAAGTCAATAATATATATTATAAAATTAATATTATACATTAAGGTTAATTATCAATAATTAATTCTTACTAATCGGTACAAAGGAGGTGAAAAATGAATAAAAAAGCTTTCGTTGTTGTTTTGTTTGTGTTGGTTCTATTCAGCTTAAATTTCAGTGTGGCTCATGAAATAGATAATTCAACAGGTGAAGTTTCAAACTCCACAATAACTAGTGATGTTTTAACATTCAGCAATGTCAATCAAACAGTATTAAAAGATGTTTCTCAGCAAACACAGATTACTGTTAAAAGTAACACCACTTTTGATGTTTATGGTGATTATTTCAAAATACAATTGACTGATGGAAAGGGCAAGCCTTTAGCAAATGCTGAAGTAAAATTTATTCTTGCCGGCACCACATACGTTAAAACTACAAATAATACTGGATTTGCTTCTCTTCAGCTTAAATTAAATGATGGATCTTACAATATTACAACAAAATTTTTAGGAAATTCTTATTATAAAGCCTCCTCAATAACTACTACGATTACAATGAATAACACTCGTGTTGTAGATGAGGGTTTATCAAATTCTGAAATTCAAAAAATTATTGATAATGCAAAAGACAAAAACATCATTTTATTTAATGGAAGTAGTTATTCCAACATTAATTTAGTAATTACTAAGCATTTAACTTTGATTTCTTATACGAGCACTATATTGAATTCAAGTTCTAAACGTCCTGTTATCACTATTAAAGGCAAAAATGCTTCTGAAACCACAATAAAAGGTTTCAATATTTATGGTAATGCTGACGGTATAGTGATTTCAGATTCAGATTATGTTATAATTACTAAAAATAATATAACTACTAAAGGCAACGGTATTGTTGCCACTGGAACTAATTATCTTAACATTACTAAAAATAATGTTGTTAAAAATTCAAAAAGTGGAATTGTAGTTGCAGATTCAAATTTTGCATATATTACTCATAATACTATTAATAACAATGGTTTAGATGGTATTGAATTATCCAAATCTAAAAATATCTATGTCTATTATAATGATATTTCTAGAAATGGTCAAAATGGTATCTACACTTCAAATAAAATTAACGGGGTTTATTATGGTGAAGGACCTTCAAATCTCAACATTGGTAAAAATACAATTGAAAGAAACGGTAAGGATGGAATAAATATTCATTATGCTGGAGATAATATAAAAATTACATCAAACACAATTAATAGAAATATTTATGCTGGTCTTTCATATAACTCCATTGGTTCTAATTTAGTACAGTCAAATGTAATATATCGAAATGGAGAAAATGGAATTAGGTTTGATGAAGAGTATGACAAACCGAAAAGTCAGGAGATTAGCTATAATGTAATATATGGAAATCAGCAGAAGGAGATTGAAGCAAGAGAAACTTACTATGAAACCGGTGCTACTTTGGCCCTAGGTGAAAATTGGTACAGTGACTATAATATTATTTGTCCTAAAGTAAACACAAAAAATCTTGTACTTTCATTTTCCCAAATTGGTGAAGGCACATTCCAGTTGTCAATTTCTGATTCAAAGGGAAATATAGCCAGTTTGCTTCCGGATAGGCAAGTAACTTACACTGTAAATGGTAAGACTTACACCACTACACTTGTTAATGGTGTTGCGGTGTTTGAAGCGGATGCTGCTGATGGAGATTCTATTAAAGCTACTGTTGATAATTCTGATAGGAAAACTAATTATGATTCAAACACTCCAGAAAAAAGTCCTCAGTACCCTGAAAGTACTAGCACTCCAGATTATCCTGATATTCAATATCCCGGTGATGGGGGTGATGGACAAGGAGATTCTGGTTCAGGTTCAGGTTCTGGCAATACTGGAGACAATACCCTCGGTAATAAAGATCAACAAAATCAGAATAGTGAACGTAATGAAAATAGTTCCGCTTATCACAATCAAAATCCTGGAAAAGGAAATGGCCAAGTTGATGATGTATCACAAAGCGATAACGTAAATTCTGCAAGTAGTGAAAGCGCATCCCAATCAGGAAGTGCTGCAGGTTCACAATCACAGTCCGTTGTAAAACAAATCGTTATTGAAGATGATGATATCTTTAGAGTCACTGGAATTTCATTGATTGTCATATTGATAATACTAACCATTGGGTTATATTATCGTGATGACATAAAAGAAATGAATTCTAAAAGATAATTTATCTTCTTATTTTTTCTATTTTTTTCTTATTTTTTCTTAATTTTTTATAATAAATTATTTAATACATATTTAACAAAATATATATTATCTTACCTTTGGAGGATTTTTTTATGAATAAAAGTGATTTGAAAAGAGACTATTTTATGCTCAAAGGTCCGCTTGCCAAAAAGGGTTATGATTGGTGGTGGCATTCTTTTACTGCATATAATAAAAAAACTGGTGAACCAAGACCATTTTTCATTGAATACTTTGTATGTAATCCAGCATTAGCTGAAGAGGAACCTACTTTAGGACAATTGCCTGAAAATAAAGCTGCAGGCAAAAAACCATCTTACTGTATGGTTAAAGCAGGTACATGGGGTAAAAATCCAAAACAAATTCATAATTTTTACTCAATGAAATATTTTGAATGTCCTGATGACGAATTGAATATTCGTGTAGGGGATTGTAGCCTTACTGAAACTCATATGAGTGGATTTTCAAGAGTAAGTGAAGAAGATGCTCGTGACCACCCGGAATACATGTGTGATGCTGGAGATATGATGTGGGATTTGGATATTGATAAGCAAATCACTTTTAATGTAGGTTATGGTGCGAGTTCATTATTTAGAAAATTAAATTCCTTTGAAATGTTTTGGCATGCTGAAGGAATCAAAACTCAATACAGCGGAACAGTATGGCTCGATGGAGAAGAATATGAGGTAATTCCTGAAAAATCTTACGGTTATGCTGATAAGAATTGGGGTGGTGACTTTACTTCACCATGGCTTTGGATTTCATCATGTAATTTAACCAGCCTTATTTCCGGTAAAAAATTAGAAAATTCCGCATTTGAAGCGGGTGGGGGAAAACCAAAAGCATTTGGAATTTCTATTCCGCGTAAACTATTAATTGGATTTTACTATGAAGGTACCATGTATGAATACAACTTTGCAAGATTCTGGAATCTCGTAAAAATCGACTTTGACTTTGAAGAAGGAGATGAAGTTCATACCTGGAGGGTAAATGCAAGTAATAAGAACTCCAAAATGGAATTGGTGCTCTACTGTAAACGTGATGAAATGTTGTTAATCAATTATGAAGCTCCAAATGGTAAAAAATTACACAACCGTTTATGGAATGGTGGAAACGGATGGGGTGAAATCAAATTATATAAAAAAGACGGAACCTTAATCGACCATGTAAAAATAGAAAATGCAGGTTGCGAATATGGGGAGTATGATAAAGAATGATTTTCACTGACATCATTGCACTGATTGTTGTATATGTTTATGTTATTGCAATTTTTTTCATAGCCGAAAAGGTTTTAAAATCCAGACCTGAATTTTCACGTAAGTTCCTTCATATTATGGTTGGTAACATGATTTTTGCCATGCCATTTTTCTCAAACCCCTGGGTTATGATTATTGGTTTAACATTACCAGCTTCAATTGGAACATTCTTATTAACTGAATATTCTCCTATTAAAATAGAAAATAGCATGACAGAATCCGGACATGCACTTGGATTATTTTTCTATTCTGCAATTTGGACAATATTACTGGTAATATTCGGAAATCAGTTATGGATTGTTGCATTAGCTATTGTTCCTTTGGTATATGGTGACGGATTTGCAGCGTTGATAGGTATTAAATTCGGTAAAGTCAAATTTTCTATTTTCGGAAGCACAAAATCTCTTGAAGGATCACTATCCATGTTTGTTGTTACAACTGTCATGAGCGTATTCGTATGGATGGTTTTCACATCAATCGGTTATTCAATGCCTGAATTCAATTTAGTTTATATTATAGCCATTTCTGTTGTTGCAACAATTTGTGAAGCTTTAAGTTATGGTGGAATTGATAATTTAACAGTTCCTGCATTGACTTCTATTCTATATTATTTGGTAGCTGTATTATAAGCTACTTTAATTTTTATTTTTAATCACTATTTTTTGCATTTTAGTTACTTATTTTTGCATCTTAGAAACATTGCTAAATAGCCATTTATATAGTATTTAACTAAGTTATAGTAACGAATAGTTGTTTGGTGATACAATGAACTTAAGAAATGAAGCAGAAAAAAGAGTCGATGCAAAAATCGAATTTCAAGAAAATCTATATAAGTATTTGATTGTAAATGTAATAATAGCAATTATATGTGTATTATTTTTACAAAGTTTTTGGTTATTATTCTTTGTAATGTTCTTTTGGGGAATGGATGTTTTGGATAAATTTTTCAAAGCATATTCCTTTAGGGATATTGTCAGATACGATTATAGAGAAAAAATGATTGAAAAGGAAATTTCAAGGATGGGTGATTAGATGTCTGACAAGTTAAGATCAAGAGCGGAAGAACGTGTTGATAATAAGATTAAGTTTTATAGAAATTTTACAGCATATATTATTGTAAATACAATGTTGGCTATCGTAAACTGGTTATTTACTCCTGAATTCTGGTGGGTTGCATTTCCACTATTCTTCTGGGGAATTGGTGTATTGAAAGACTTTTTAATAGCGTTTGTATTTGCGGGTAACTTGCATGTTGAAAGTTACAGAGAACGTAAAATTCAAGAAGAGATGGAAAGATTAAGGAATTAAATCATGAAAGTAAATTTATTTGTATCACGAGATATTAAGGAGCCTCATGTGGACATCCACACAAATGAGCTAACAGATAATATTACAAAAGCGATATCCCTTCTAGAAAGCGATGAGTCAAATGAAATGTTGGCCGTAAAAAAAGGATCAGATATTGCTCTTTTGGAATTTAGCGATGTGTACATGTTAAGGGTTGAGGACAAACAGGTTAAAGTTTATGTGGAAAATAATGAATATTTGATTAAAAAGCCATTATATCAGGTTGAAGAGACTTTAAATATGGATTTTGTAAGAATATCTAAAACAACTATCGTTAATTTAAAAAAGATTAAACGTGTTGCTCCTTCTTTAAAAGGAATGATGTTTATAGAACTTAAAAACGGTTTAAAAGATAATATTTCAAGAAAATATTTGCCGGATTTTAAAAGTGCTTTGGATTTGTAGGTGTTAATATGAAAATAGATTTAATAAAACGATTAGCTATGGGTGCTTTTGTAGGTTGCTTTATAGTGATGCTAGTCATGGTTTTGATTTCTTTTGATGTAGGTCCATCAATTGTTAGTTTCAGCGGACAGGATGTAATAAATGCATTCTTCGGTTCAATTGTTGTGGGATGGGCATTTTCTTTAAGTGGTTTGATTTATGAAAGGGAGGATATTGCTTTTCCACTTCAGATAATATTCCAGATGGTTATTGGAATGGGTGTATTGTTTGCTATTGCAGTTTATTTACACTGGATGCCAATTGAGTTGGGTATTGGTCCAATAGTTACTTGGATTGTCATAGCATGTATTTTTGCAGCTATTTCATGGTCCTGTTTTTATATATACTATTATTTAGTTGCTCGTAACTTAAATAATAAATTGAATAATTAAAAAAAGTTTAAAATAATAAAAAGTAAATAGTAAAAAACTATTTACTCATCTTTTCTATTTCTTTTATAACCAATAAATAATAGTATGAATATGAAAGCTAATACTAAAATGAAAATTCTAATATCTAATGTGGTCTGTTTAGAAACTGATTTGCTTTCATTTAATTCATAAGCTTTACTGTCTTCACCATATGATGATGTGGAGTTACCAAAAACAAGTGGATTGCTACTGGTTTGACTTGTGTCTGTATTCTGGACATTATCTGTTCCGTTAGTGTCTGTTTGTTGGTTATTGCCACTTGATGAATTTCCCTGGTTATTATTTGGTTTAACTTCGGGATTTGGATTGTTGTTAGTGTTATCGGTATCTTCTGATCTACTTCCAAAATAGCCCTCTGGGAAGTGACTTTCAATCAAATCAGTGTATTTTGTGAGCAAATCCAAACTTAAAGTATTTAATAAGTTAGATTTTTTGGTGCTAGTTACTTTGCTTCTTGGAGTTACTTTATCCGGATCGATTACACTAGAATCTGTCGGGTCTTCGTCGCCCCAATCATTATTGTTAAATTTAGTAAATAGCTGTTCGGTTTCATCCCACTTGATATAGACTTCTTTGCCTAATGGGGAGGTATTGTTGGTAATGAGATTATCATGAACGTCAATCACAGTTATTGTATTAAACATCGGTTGCTGGAGATAAAAGGAACCTCCGGTTTCGTAAGAAGTATTGTTGACGATTATTGAATTAGTCAATGAAATGTTTCCGGAAACCATTACGGCACCGCCGTTTGTTCCTCCGGTATTGTTCATAAAGATGCACCTATCTATTTTGGAGTTGCATGCCCAGCTGTAGTATGCACCGCCCCATTCATATGCATGGTTATACATGAAAATGCAGTCCGCTACATTTCCCACTCCATAAATACTAACACGAATTGCTCCACCGTCACGACCTGCAGAATTATTTATAAATACGCAGTTATAGATGTCTGAAGAAGCATAACATGTTGTCACGGCACCTCCATCGTGTTGAGCGTAGTTATTGATGAATAATGTATTGTTAACAAATAAATATGCCCTTTGAGTTTCAGTCCCATAATTTGAAATGGCTCCTGCATTAGTCCTTTCTAGAGCAGTATTGTTTGCAAATATACAATTATCTACATAAACGTGACCGGTTTCCATAGAAATTGCACCGCCGAAATTTGTAGTAAGACCATTGATGAAGGTAATATTTTTGATTGTAAGGTATGTGGTATCATTTCTTACAAGCAATATGCTGGATATTTGTTGTCCATCAAAAATGATGTCTCGAGGATTTCCATTTCCTTGAAGCGTAATATTTTTATCAATCAATAAATTGTGTATGTTGTATGTTCCAGGGTTTATTGATATTGTAGCTCCATTGTCTGCAGTTTTAATTTCATTTACTAAATTTGAAGATGAATCATCTGTTGTTACTTGAGCTTCTCCAACACTTAAAGCAGTATTGTCGCTAAGTGTCGAATTGTTTAAATCGTTTGCACTGACAAATTGGATTGAAAAGAGTAAGATAATTAATATAATAATAATTTTGCTTAGTCTATTCACATTCTTTTTAATTTTTTTCACCTCCATTCTTTATTATTAGTTTTATTTCTTTAATTTAATGTTATATAATAGTTTTTATATAATTTTTATTTTTATAAAGTAATATTTTTTATTCTTTTATGAAAAAATTGAATTTAATTTAAAATATAATTTAAAATTTTTGGAAATTCATATAACGATAATATTTATATTACACATCGAATATACATATAATTCAGCTAATATTAAAATAGTGTTTTGAAGCTATTTGGTAAAATTCATTTTAAAAGCAATAATTTTATTATAATATTAGTCATGTTTTCTAAATTTAATTAAATGGAGAAAAAAGCTATGAAGAATAGTAAAATTTTAATTTCTTTCCTCTTAGTATTATTAGTTGCTTTAATCTCTGCATCTGCAGTTTCCGCAGCAGATATTGATGTAAACGGTACTACTGATGTAGCTATTAATCATGCAATTGGTAATGCTAGTGCAGGAGACACTATTAATTTAGGTGTAAATAAGGTTTATACTGTTGATAGTTCAATTAATGTTGACAAAAACGTAACTATCGTCGGTGTAAATGTAACATTAAATGCTGAAGCACAAACTAAAAGTAAAGATGCATCAGCACCTTTATACAATGGTGTAATTTTTGTTAATAAAGAAGGTTCTGGTTCTACTATTACAGGACTCAAACTTGTAAATACCAATGCAAACAAAAACTATACCTATGCTAACACATTGAAAGGTTACGGTATTCAGCTTTCCGGTGGAGCAACTGGTTGTGTAGTTGATAACTGTTCATTCTATGACTTTAACACAGGTGTTTACATATCTGCTGCAGATTCAAACATCGTACAAAACAGTTTCTTTACTGGTGTCGCAACTTTAATTAACAATATACCATCCGGACCTAAAGACAGAGGTTCATATGGTGTAGGTATCATGGGATCTAAATATAACATTATTCAAAACAATTTATTCTATGGTCCTCTATGTGATGGTGTATCCATTGCAAGTAGTTCAAAAGGTACTCAAGTGCTTAACAATGAATTTGAAGGTAATGCATACTCAATCTTCTTCGGTGGAGGTTCCACTGCTGGAAGTGTAATGGCTGGTAACACCTTTAAAGATTGTGGTAGTTTCTACGGTGTAAGAACTTCTGGAGACACTGCTGGAGTTGTTGATAACTTTACTAATTTACCAGTAATCAGTGTACAAAAAGCATCTGACAACTTTGAAATTTACAACAACACTTTCTATGCTAATCAAAACAATGTTTTAATTGGTGCAAATGAGAAAAACACTGCTCACGGATACCCAAGTGATATCGGTAACATTAATGTATATGATAACACTGTAATTCCTGCAAATGAAAAAGTTGTAATGAGTACTGTTGTTCTTTTCAACATTGTCAGTGAATCCGGTATTTTAAACCCTGTAGGTCCTATTGCTATTGTTAACAATACTTTAAACGGAGCTAAATCCGCTGCTTACTGGACTTACGATTGGTCAAAATCCCAATATGGTGATGTAAACATTGCAGCTGCTGCTCCTGCAACAACTTTCTTTGAAATTGTATCTTTAGATGCTGATAAAGCTGTCGTTGTATTAAAAGATGTAAACGGTAAAAAATTAGCTGGTAAAACTGTTAGTGCAAATATAAGTGGTAATGTATCAAGCCTTACTACTGATGAAGTAGGTCAAGTTGCTGTTGAAAATTATGGTCAAGCTATTCTCGATTTCGCAGGTGACAAACAACTTGCTGCAAGTACCATAACCTTAACTGCTCCAGCTGCTCCTGCTATTGTTCCTACTGCTTTAATTATTACCGAAGAGTTAAATATTAAAGTAGGCGAAACTGGTACTATAGCTTTAGTATTAACTGATGGTACTAATCCTATAGCTAATCAAAATGTATCTATTCTCATCAACAATGAATATCAAGGATTTGTAACTACTGATGAAAATGGTACTGCAACTATTGATTACAAAGCAACTGCTGAAGGAACTAACTATGTAACCGCTTACTACTATGGTGACAATCAATATGCATCTTCTATTGATTTCGGTGTAGTTAAAGTTACTAAAAAATCAACAACAATGGCTGCAAAAGCTTTAAAAACATCTTACAAAAGAACTGCTACAAAATATGTACAAGTAACTTTAAAATCTAATGGTAGAGCAGTATCTGGTAAAAAAGTTACTGTAACCGTAAACGGTAAAACTTTCACAGGCAAAACCGGTTCTAATGGTGTAGCTAAAGTTAAAGTTACTCTTACTAAAGTAGGTACCTTCACTTTCACAGCTAAATTCGCTGGTGACTCTACTTACAAAGCAGTATCTAAAACAGGTAAAATTAAAGTAACCAAATAGATAAGTAATATTTTTATTACTTTTCTTTTTTTCTTTTTTTAATATTCAGTAAGAGGGTAATCAAAATTGAATGATTTTAAATATGTCAATTGTTATATTTTTATAGGTGTTGATATTATGTTACTTAAAAAATTAATTTTATTTTCAATTGTTTTTATATTATTATTTGTTTCAATTGGTAGTGCTGTTGCTTCGGATAATTTGAATAATGAATCTATTTTAAATTCTAATGAATGTATTGGCGTTGAAGGTGAAGTGTTAGAAGTCAATTCCCAAGGCATTGAAAAAATTAATGACAGTCCCAAAACAATTCATGTTTATCCTGACAGTAGAATTCCAAATCAAGTTTTAGTTCCTACTGTTCAACCTGCGATTGATAATGCAAGTGCGGGTGATACAATCATTCTTCATGGGAATTTTATTCATTGTCATTTTGTAGTAAATAAACCTTTAATTATTAAAGCGGATTCTACAGCAACTATTGACCCATGTCCACATCATAATAATCCTTTAGGTTCAGGTAGGTTTGGAATATTTTATTTAACACCTGAAGCTAGTGGAACTGTCCTTGAAGGGTTTAATTTTATAAATAATAATTATATACTTGCAGATCAGCCTCAAAATCCTTTTGCAATTTTTATTGATGGCGCTGAAAATGTAACTATTAAAGATTGTATTATTAACTGGAATTTAAATGAATCATTTTTATATGATGGGATAATCTTAAAAGATGCAAAAAATATTGGTTTAAGTAATATTTATCTAAATAATACAAAAAGAGGCATTGTAATTGAAAACTCTTCTTATGTGACCATTTCTGATTCAAAAATTGAAAATGGCAGAACTAGTGGGGTAAATGTTTGTGAAGGTTCAAAGGATATCTACATCATTAATAATGAATTATATAGTAATGGCTATTCTGGAATAAATTTAACTTCTGCAGAGAGCATTCATATTATAAACAATGTTATCAAAAACAATGGAATAACTAATGATTATGATACTGGAAGCGGAGTCTATGTTAATGCAAATGTTTCAGATAGTGAAATTAAAGGAAATCTAATGATTGGTAATGCATTACATGCAGTAATGTTGGATTATCGTGTTAGGAATATGGGTACCGCAAGTGGGGATGAAAATTTATTGATAATTGAGAATAACTACTTTAATGGCCATCGAGATATGGTGCTTCACAGAAGGATATTTGTAAAGACTTCATCCGGTGAATATGGATATGATTCTGCCAATGATGTTTACTATAAACAAATAGGTGGAGATTACATAGATTCAAAAGCAGTATTTTACATGAAAAATGCATTTGTGGTAAATGAAATGATTTGCGGTTTTACTTATTACAATCCAGATTCATCCTGGGGCAAGGGCAATTATTTGCTTAATTTCTCTTTAAATCAGGTCAAAAAGGGTGTGTATAACCTTTCGTTTGTAGATAAGGACGGATTTGTTGCGGATGATTTAAGTTCATTTGATGTTATTTTTTATTTAAATAATTTATCAGGCATATGCAAAACTGTTCATATTCAGAACGGAACTGCAATCGCTGATTTTACAGACAATGCAAGTAACTATTTTGAAACCAATAATTCTATTTTAGTGGTTTTGCCGGAAAATGATCCAATTAAGTTCGATGTAAAAGATTTTGATATTCCTACAAGTGTTGTTGTTACAAAAATAAGTGCAGCAAAATTGACCACTTATCCTTTATCTGATGCTTATTTTAAAGCCAGATTAACTGATGATAAGGGCAATTTTTTAGAAAACCAGACTGTTACCATTAAAATTAATGGTAAAACTTACAGGTTAACAACAAATAAAAATGGATTAGTTCAAGTGAAAGTTTCTTTAACCGCTAAAAAAACCTATGCTGCGACAATTATATACAACGGCAGTGAACAATATGCTTCAAGTCAAGCTACCGCAAGCATTGTCGTAAAAACAGGTTCTAAGAAGTCTGTTATTAAGGCTTCAAATTTAAAAGTCAAAAGGAATTCTAAAAAGACATTCAGTTTTAAATTAACAAATAGTGCTGGTAAAGCTTTATCTTATCAGAAAGTCACTGTAAACGTGAATGGCAAAACATATAATCTTAAAACATCTAAAAATGGGGTTGCCAAACTTTCAATCAAATTTTCCAAAGTTAAAAAATACTCTGTTTCGATTAAATTCTTAGGAAATGATGTTTATAAGCCTGTTTCAAAAACTAGTGCCGTTATTGTTACAAAGAAATAATTAATTTTATTTCTTTAATTAATTTTTTTATTTTATTTTATTATTATAACTAACTTTTTTTCTTAAATATTAAATATAATCAATATGCATATAATTATATATTGTAAGTTTTTATAAAAAATTTAATTTAGGGTAATGATATTTTATGCAATTTAAGGGATTTATGTTAATATTCATGGTATTATTAGTCATTTTAATCAGTATTGGCTCAGTTGTAGCGATAGATAGTGATGATATTAATAATACAGAATTATTGGATGATGATTCATTAGGTATCGATGATTCATTAAATGTGGGAGAAAAGGAAATTTTAGAAAATGGAAAAGAGATTATTGTTGATAGTGATGACGCTCATAATATAGATGATCCTCATGTGGAAATGAGTGATCCTACAATTCAAAAGGCGATTAATGAAGCCAATGACGGTGATACAATAATCATTAACGGACAATATTATCAGCATTGTCATTTTACTGTAGATAAAAATCTAACAATCAAATCTTATGTTGGAACAGTCATGACTCCTTGCTCATCTTCAGCAGTATCCGGTTATCAAGGTATTTTTTATTTTACTTCAAAAGCCAGTGGGAGTGTCATTGAGGGGTTCACCCTTTCAGACCAACGTATGTATTTTGATAGTAATGCTTATGGAATATTAATTAATGGAGCGTCAGATATAGCGATAAGGAACTGTACAATCGACACTAATAAAATGGCAGATTCAATCAGATTGGTAAATGCAAAAAATATAGCTATTGAAAACGTAACTTTATTCAATTCTGTCAAAGGAATTAACATAAAAAACTCCAATTGTGTTTCTGTTAGAAATTCTACCTTAAGAAATAATGATAATGGAGTAAATGTTGTCGGTTCAACCAGCACTTACATTAGGGATAATAATATATTCTCCAATAATGTCGCTGGAATTAATGTAGGTCAAGATTCTTCATACACTACAATTATTTCAAATAACATAACAAATAACAAATTTTCCGGTGTAAACTTAACTTCATCAGAACATGTTTATATTTTAAGCAATTATTTGGCAGCTAATAAGTTCGGAGTATATGTCAATTGCAATATAACCGAAATCAAGATTAATGGTAATTTCTTTAATAGAAATACTTTGTATGAAATATATGATGACTATCGTACAAGAAATTTAGGATTTGCTGGTGGTGAAAAGTTACAGGAAGTTAATAATAATTATATGATAGGTTATGGGGAAAGGCCTGTTTATAATAATGAGTATGTGTATGTAGGTGCAGGTAATGGGCCATACACTTATGATGCTGTAAATGATGTTTATAATAATGTGGGTGAGGGTAATGGATTATATGACGAACATAAGACAGTTGTATTTTTAGGTTATGTCTTTGAAATTAATGAAAATGTTGCATGTCCAGTCATATATTATAAATATGGTCAAAAACAATGGGCCGAAAGTGGCAACTATGAATTAACATTATCTAATCTTACCCAGGTTAAAAAAGGAGTCTATACAATATCAATTGTAAATGATAAAGGTGAAATAGCTACAGATTTAAGCTCAATTTATGTTACTTTTTACTTGAATAAAAATAATGCTAAAGTAAATCCTCAAGAGGGGGATGTTTATAAAAAGGTTTTAATGAAGAATGGGACCGCCACTGTTAGATTTAATAAAGATGATTTTCATGTGACTTCCAATGTCGTTACTGCAGTGGTTCCGAATCCTTACACAAATATACTGCCTGATTACTCTAAAACATTAAGCATAAGTGATGATAATATTCCTGGTGAGATGAGCGATACCAAAATCACAATTTCAAATATGACTACTTATCCTAAGTCAAATGAAGAGTTTAAAGTTGTATTGACTGATTTAAAAGGAGCTCCGGTTTCAAATGAGTTAGTTACAATTAATGTCTCATCAGAAGTTTACAATGTCGTTACTGATGAGAATGGTGCTGCTAATCTTAATGTTTCTAAAGGTGTAGGTACATATAATGTCGTTGTTAGTTATGCCGGTGATGACTCCGATTATGCTCCAAGCACAGCAGAAGCTAAAATATTTGTTAAGAAAGTTTCAACAAAAATCATATCTTCAAATGTAAATATGATTCCTAAGATGTCTGAAAGTTATTCAATTACCCTAAAGGACAGTATGGGCAATCCATTGTCTAATCAGAAAGTAACCTTTAAAGTTAATAAGAAAACTTATACAAAATGGACAAATTCAAAAGGTGTTGCAAGTGTTTCATTGAAATTCACTGATCAAAAATCATATAAAATCATTATCAGTTTTGCTGGAGATAACAAATATGGATCAGTTTCTAAAACAAACACTATTAATGTAAAATATTCTTCAAAAATAGCTAAATTATATGCTCCTAGCATTACAATAGCTCCAAAAACTTCTAAATCTTATACTGTCACATTAAAAGACGGAGACGGCAAAGCAATTTCCAAACAGAAAGTCACTATTAATGTTAACGGTAAGACTTATACCAAGACCACCAATGGCAAAGGCCAGGCCACTATAAGTGTTAAGTTCGCCGGTGAAAAAACTTACAAGGTTAATGTAAAGTATGACGGTAGCAAAATTTATAAAAAAGCATCAACAACTGGTAAAATTAAAGTGGAAAAAATTAATACGAAAATAACTGCTCCAACAGTTTCAGCACTCCCAAAAGAGTCAAAAACATACACTATCACTTTAAAAACAGGGGATGGAAAAGCGTTGTCCAAACAGAAAGTCACTATTAAGATCAATGGTAAGACTTATACCAAGACAACTAACAATAAAGGTCAGACCAGTATAAGCGTTAATTTTGCTGGTGAAAAAACTTATTCGGTAGCTGTTAATTATAAGGGAACTGAAATTTATAAATCTTCAAAAGCCACTGGAAAAGTGGTCGTGTCTAAGTTAGCAACTGAAATATCAAGTTATAACAGGACATTTTCAAAAGATTTGGCAAATAGTTATCAAATTACTTTAAAAGATGCTTTTGGAAATGCAGTGCCAAACCAACAAATCAAATATTCAATTAACAATGTTGATTATACACAAACTACCGATTCAAATGGTCGAATAACACTTGATTTCACAAACCAAAGTGGAGTTTCATTTAATATTCTTGCAAAATACGACGGCAGTAATAAATACAAATCTTCTTCTAGTGAAAGTCAGGTAAATGTCTTAAATCAAACAGGTATTGTGTTCATTGATAATGAGTTGCCAAGTTCAGAAATTCAAAATATTTTAGACAGTGCTTCAGATGGGGCAAATGTAGAATTTTTAGGTGACTATTACGATAACGTTTCTTTAAATATTGTAAAAAGTTTAAATATTTATTCAAAAGACAAATCTTTACTAAAAACTTCAAGTGACCTGCCTGTTTTAAGCATTTCTGCTGATAATGTAAATATCACTAATCTAATAGTTATCGCAAAGACCAGTTCAGGCATTCTTATTAATAATTCACATGGTGTGGTAATTTTTAATAATAGTATCTCAAGAAGTTTGGATGAGTCAAAAATAGAAGACTATGTAAGCAGCATCATTCCTCTTCCAGGTTATGGAATCACTGTTTCAAATTCTAGCAATATTTCAATATTAGATAATAATTTTGAAGTATCCGAAAGTGGTGTCTTTGCTGAATATTCTTCAGAAATGATAATTGATAATAATGTATTCTATGAAAATAATTATGGTATAAAATATGGATTTGGCGTCTCAAACACTCAAATTACCAATAATTTCATAACAGAATCTACTGGATTATATACTAAATCAGTTCCTGAAGGCCCTAGAGGTTATGGAATATTTTTAAACAACTCTGCAGTTAACGTAACTATTTCAAAAAATAACATTACCTGGAACCATTTGGGTATTTCTATTGATGCTAATTACAGTACTGGAATTGTTATAATCAGCAATTTAATATCTGATAATGTTTTAGAAGGTATCAGATTTAATGCAGGTTATGATTTGGCCAAAGATGCAGTTGAGCCTCTTGTCACTGATAATGCAATATATAGGAATGCAAGAGGTCCAAGTATGATGATTTTGGGCGAAATGAGTGCAAATCCTATGGGAATCTATGGAAATGGTTTATCCAATGATTCCGCTAAATTGAAAGTAGCCCCAAATTGGTACGGTAAGAATGAAGTTGCAACATGGGACAATGATACTGGTGTAGTGGGATATGGAACAATGTGTCCTAGAATCAAGACATCAACAATCAAATTCAATGACATAGAATGCATATCTCCTGGAAATTATAGCATTACATTTTATAAAAATGGGCAATTGGCAAGTAATCTTCCTAAATTTGATTTATTTGCTACTTTAAATGGAATTGAAGTAAACTTTTTAGTAGTTGATGGTGTTGGGTCATTCAGTTTTAATAAGAGTTGTTTTAACAATGAATCTAATGTGATTTATATTTCAATTGGTTCTCTTAACGATGGAAACAGATTGTTTGAACCGATATTTTCAAAAACTTTAACTTCTGGTGAAATTTTATAAACAGAATCTTTAAAAAAGGTGAGTAAAATAAAAACTAAATTTAAAATTATCTTTGTGTTTGTATTGTTGCTTTCAATATGTCTGGCAAATACCGTTTATGCAGAAGACAGTGCCGTTAAGGAGACAGTATCCGAAGATAATTTTGATTCAATTCAAAATTTAGTTGATGGAGCCAATCCTGGTGATTCAATATATCTGCAGGACAATGAATATTTGGGCAATGGATTATCGATTAATATTTATAAAAATATTACTATTTACGGTGTTCCATCTAAAACTATTCTAAATGCGGATTCCAAATCCACTATTTTCACAATTTCCAGTAATGCTTCAGTAAATCTTGTTGGAATCAGTTTTAAAAATGGATATGGTAATTATGGTGGAGCAATTGATAATTCAGGAAAATTAACTGTGTCTGATTCTGTCTTTATTCAAAATTCTGCTTATAATGGTGGGGCAATTTACAATAAAAATACTTTGGATGTTAAAAATATAACTGCAACAAGTAATAAAGCTTCTCTTAAGGGCGGATTCATATTCAATATCGCAAATTTATTTGTTGTTGGTCTCAATTCAAATTCAAACGAAGCGGTGTTGGGTGGTGTGATTCATAATGATGGATTTGCTCAAATTAATGATTCCAAATTTAATTCAAATAAGGCTGATGAAGCGGGAGCCATTTATTCAACATCAACTTTGATAATTGACAATTCCCAATTTAGTCATAATCAAGTTAATAGCCAGGGTGGAGCATTATCTGTTAGCGGTTATGGTGTAAATATTAATAATTCATTATTTTCATTTAACACCGGAGCTGATGAAGGTGGAGCAATTTTTAACTATAATACAAATATTTTTATTAATAATTCCAAATTTGCATCGAATAACGCAAGAAGTTACGGTGCAGCAATTGATAATAATGGGAAATTAACTGTTGAAAATAGTCTGTTTGATAAGAATTATGCTTATGGTGCCGGCGCAATTGATAATGCAGGTTTATTATACATTGCAACTTCTAACTTTACAAACAACAAAGCAACTAAAAATGGTGGAGCAATTGATAATAATGGAGATATGAATATTACTGGATGCATTTTTGAAAATAACAATGCTGGTGTTGACGGTGGTGCCATAATACTTAGGAGAACCTCAACTATTTCTCATTCAATTTTTTTAAATAATTTCGATTCAAATGGGTTTGCCATTTTTAATAATACCTATGATGATATTTCTTTAATTAATAATTGGTGGGGTTTGAACAATCCTGATTTCACAAAATTATTGAATATTAATATTTCTGATGATTTTACTTGGATTAAAATGAGCGTATGTAACTCTTCTTCTTTTATTCAGGAAAAGACAATAACATTAGCCATTGGGTTTAATGAAATTGTAAACAGAAACAATAATGTTTCAAAACTTAAAAATCCGGAATTATTGCCTACTTTTAAAGTTGGCATGTCAAATGGGGAAAGCTTATCTGTTAAAAACGGCAGTGTTTCAAAACAAATTCTAATTCCAAAGACCAACATATTTACAATAACAGCTGATAATGAAAGCTTTATTTTCAATGTCTCCATTGATTTGGATAAGATCAAAAGGATAACTAATAATAAAAACATTGTTGAGGATTACAAGGGAAAAACCACATTTAAAGTTCGTGTTATTGGTGATGATGAAAAGCCAGTTGGAAAAGACGTAGCTATTGTAATGAAAATTGGTAAAAATTCATATACCGTAAAAACGGATAAAAATGGTTATGCAACTAAAACAGTTTCATTGCTTCCTGGAAAATACACAGTTACAACAACTTATAAAGGATATTCTGCAAAAAATACAATAACAATTAAAAATGTGTTATATGCAAAAAGCATCACAAAGAAAAAAGCTAAGAATATTAAATTTTCCGCAACTTTGAAAAATAGTAATAAAAAACCTATAGTCGGCAAAAAGATTACTTTTAAGATTAATGGTAAAACTTATTCCGCAAAAACAAATTCAAAAGGAATAGCCACAACCAATTTAAAAAATTTAAAAGTAGGGAAGTATACAATTGTTGTTAAATATTTGAATTCTCAGGTTAAAGCCACAGTAAAAGTTAAAAAGTAATGAAAAATCATGCAATTTACTTTTTTTTATTTTTACATATAGATTTCAATATTTTTTTAGTTAATTTTCTAAAATAAGTATTTTTAAATAAATGCTGAGCCATGTTAAATTAATAGTTGATAATATAAACATCGAAATAATTAATCATATTTTTAATTTAATCAACTTTAAATCCGCACTCGCTACAGGCTTTGGTTTGGAATTTCACAACTCCTCCACAATTGGGACATAACCACTTTTCACGATCGCCACTCATCATGCGTCCGATACCTGTAGTTTTTATTCTTTTGGCACTTTCAAGTGTATTCAAATCATGTCTTTTAACATATTTTTTGGAGTGTTTTTTCATAAGCGGGCATGGAAACTCACTGCAGCGTCCACAATAGCTGAAATTCTTAGAATCAAAACAAGCTTTTATTTTACATTTCAGACTGGCTTTGCTTTTTCCATCATCGCTTATTAGGCATCCTGCACATGGATTTTGGTATTTTTCACAGCTGATGCAGTTTATTCCACAAGGCGCAAGTAACTTTGAATCAAGTTCGTCAGGCATTTTCATAATTTTTAATTTGTTTTATAAAATTTATATCTTTAATGGTGGTGTTGACTTCGCCTTAAAAGTATAAATTAACGATACCTTTATAAATAAACAAAACAAAATATTTTATTACTGTTATTTTTTAACAGTTCAATATACTTTTTTTGGGATAATTTCCCATATGGATGTGGCCTTCGTGGCTGAACAAAAAGGTGTTATTTATGTATAAATATATTAGAGACGCATGGAAAAACCCAGATGAGTCTTACGTACGTGAACTCATGTGGCAAAGAGCTCCTAAATGGAGAAGGCAAAAAGCAGTTCAAAGAATTGAAAGACCAACTAGACTCGACAGAGCTAGAAGTTTAGGTTACAGAGCTAAAAAAGGTTTCGTTTTAGTAAGAACCAGAGTAAGACGTGGTGGAAGAAGAAAAACTCGTCACTTCAACGGTCGTAAACCTAAAAGAATGGGTGTAAACAAAATTACCCAAGCAAAATCTATTCAAAGAATTGCTGAAGAACGTGTAGCTAAAAAATACCCTAACTTAGAAGTGTTAAACTCTTACTGGGTATGGGCTGACGGAAGATATAAATATTACGAAGTAATTTTAGTAGATCCTAATAGTCCTTCTATCATTAACGATAAGAAAATCAATTGGATTTGCTCCAAAAAACACACTAACAGAGCTTTAAGAGGCTTAACTAGTGCTGGTAACAAAGGACGTGGAATCAAATCTAAAGGAAAAGGATCTGAACAAGCTAGAAGAAGAAAAATCTAATTTTTCTTCATTCTTTTTTGATTAAAATGATTCATAATATTAAATTTAGAGCTTTTGTTTATGAAAATGAAAGTGTTGATGAGATATCTCAGGCTATTTTGAATATTCTTCCCGAAGCTGAAATCGAAGCCGAAGAGGCTGAAGGAATTCTGGAGGATAAGATAATAATTTTATCCGGCGTAGTATCTAAAAAGAGATACACAAAGACTTTTTTTAACACACTTTTAGAGTGGACAGATTTGGATAAACTAAACGCTGATTTAGAGCGTAAAATTGATGAAAAAGGAAACTGGTTTTTAAGATTTGACAAGGCTGATGCTTTTGATGAAAAATGGACAATCCTCGACTCCGGAGATTCTATTCATCTTAAAGTGAAAATTGCCGCTTATCCTGCAAAAAAACAAATTGCAGTTGATAAAGTCCGCGAAGCTATTGAATGATTAAAATGGAATTTAATCAAATTATTCAGGAATTTGAAGATTTATCTGATGTTGATTTTGCCCAAAACATGAAAAAATTTGGAATCACTTATGTTAAAAGTTATGGGCTTAGATTGCCACAAATTAGAAAAATCGCTAAACAATGCGGTAAAAATCATGATTTGGCATTAAAGCTTTGGGATCATGGATATCATGAAACATATCTTTTAGCAACGCTTGTTGAAGAACCGGAAAAGGTTGATTCTTTTCAGTTAAATGACTGGGTGAATACATTCTATTCATGGGATTTGGTTGATCAGGCTTGCATTAATCTCTTAAGGTTCATCCCCAAAGCTATTGATAATATTTTCGTTTGGTGCAATTCCGATGAAGAGTTTGTCAAAAGAACGGCTTTTAGTTTGATAGCAGTACTTGCAGTTCACAATAAGGATTCTGGTTTTGATAAATACTTTGAAATAATTAAGGAAGGTTCAAAGGACAATAGGAATTTTGTTAAGAAATCTGTTAATTGGGCATTAAGGCAAATTGGCAAATCCAGTGCGGAAAATAACAAAAAAGCACTTAAAATAGCTTATGAAATTTTAGAAATAGATAATAAAGCAAGTAAGTGGGTCGCTCGTGGTGCAATCCGTGAACTTGAAAGTGAGAAAGTTCAAAAAAAGTTAACTTTATTTTAAATTTAATCCAATATAATAGTAAGGTGATTGAATGGAAAGGGAAAGTTATATTTTAATTGCTTTACTTTTGGTTTTTGTCGTATGTATTGGTGTCTTTTTATATCAATATAATAATGATGTAGCTACATTTATTATAGTTAATGAAACTGAAGTGGCTCAAAACGGGTCTTTTTCAGGAATGTTGATGGACTCTTATGGCCAAGGTGTTGCAAATAAGACAATCACATTTCACAAGCCTGGTGGGGGGCTAGGAACATCGGCTGATGCTGTAACTGATGAGTCTGGCGAGTTCACTATTGAAAATGCAGAATTTGTTCCTGGTGCAGGTAGTGACAACTATTATGGTGATTTTAAATTTGCAGGCGATGGTAAATATTTGGGCTGCACTTATGAAGGAAATGTAACTGTAGTGGCTATATAATTCACTGATTCGATAATTTTTGAAGATAAACAGTTAGTTACATGTAATCTAAATGAATAGGATATTATTAAAGTATTGGGGTAGTTGTACTACTTCTTTACACTTATTTTTAAGAATTTATAATCTTAACATTAGTTTAACTATATTTTTGGTGGTTTTTTTTGCATTGTATATTGGTAATTAGTATTTAATGAATGTTTTTTGTAAAATATGCACAAGATATAAATAAGTTTTATAACTGAAATTTGTTTAAGAAAAACTAATTTGGGAAGGTAGGATATGCCAAATTTTTGTACTAATTGTGGGGCTAAATTAAGAAAAGATGCTAATTTTTGCACTAATTGCGGAACTAAAGTAGTTAAATCTAATATAAAACAGCATAATCCCTCTTCAATTTACTTCTCCGACAGAACGGAAAAAAAGTATGCTAAAATGGAACTTGAAAGAATAGTTGGAGGAAAATCATTACACAATAGCATTTTTGTTACTGCATTACTCGAAAATGATTTAGATATTGCCTTTACTGGAAGAGCTATCAGACGACAAGTTGAAAAAGAAATAGATTCTGGCCAAATTAGAGTCGAAGATGTACAAAGTAGGGTGAATCAATTAATACAGGAATATAAAATCGAAAATGAAGAAAAAAAGAAAAAATTAGAAACTATTAATGAAATATTTGAATCAGCTGAAATCAAATCGGATATAAGTAAAAACAATATCGGCAAAATGCAGGTAATTTTCATTAGAAATAGACTAAAAAATAAGCTTTTCAATAAAAAAGAAAATATGAGTGAAGAGGAAATTAAATACTTCATAAAAACGGAAATTGAAAGAACTGTCAAAGAACAGGCAAAAGCAAGAATGGCAAAAGAGAAAGCTGAAAAAGAGAGAATAGCAAAAGAAAGAGAAATGCGTAGAAAAGAAATGGAAAAGACTGAAAGGACTTCTGGAGGCTATTGCGGTTTTAGTTGTAGACATTTCTATGAAGAATTTTTCGATAGTGGTGGGGGGATAACTGGTGATTTTGAAAGTGATGGATATTTCGAATATTACTGTAGGTTATTTGGACGTTATGTAAACCCTGGGCATTTTTGCGAATATTATGAATAATAATATTCCTATCTTTAATTGATTAATTAAGAACAAATTTCGTTGCAGGAGTGTTTTCATCAGCTTTCATCAATTATTTTCCTATTCTTTAAATTTTAGACTTAATAAGATGGCCTTAGAATAGCTTGCTGTTTTAGTTAAAATATTCAAAGATCATCAATCTTCTTATTTAATTTTTCGATTTCGGAATTTAACTCATCAATTTTTGACTTTAACTCATCATGGTTATCCTTACTAATTCTAGACATGTAGAATGAAGATATTACTGCTGTAATTGAAGCAAAAATTAGAATCCCACGACCATTGCAAGCATTCCAATAAACTTTCCTAAATTAGTAGCTGGAATAACATCTCCATAACCAGTGCTGGTCATAGAAACGATGGTATACCACAAAGCGGTTAAAATATCATTGATATTGGAATCAACAATATGGATTAAAACAGTTATGGAAAAAACAAAAATAATCATCGCAAAAATTATTTTATCCAGATAAGTTTGTTTTAAAAATTTGGAAATATTTCCTTCGGTTTCACGAACTAAAACAAATAATTTAATTAATTGAATTAGTTTTATTAATCTTAATGCTCTGAAAAATATAAAATCAATCGGAAGCATTCCTAAAATACTTATTGAATTGCTTTTTAGATACTCTTTTTTATCACTGGCATGCCAATAGCTATAAATGAATTCTATCCAAAGCAGGATACACACAATTAAATCAAAGGCAAAAACATTATGCCTTAATGCCAAATAACTTGGATGAAGTAAAACATATGCCATTAATAATACATCTAGAACAATTAGGAATATAAGTGCTAAATATAATAATTGTTTTTTATTTTCTCCCATAAAATGATATTTGACATATAACACTATTTAAAATTGTTCGTTATTTGAACCAGTCGAAAAATATTTTTTTATCTATTTCACTTCAATTTAGTAAATTTAATTAACAGCCAGTGTCCATTTTAGGTTTAATTGCCATTATTGCAGGAATTGTTCTTTATATTAAAGGACGTTAGTATTTTTAGGAAATTTTTAGGAATTAAATTATTTCTAAAAATTTTCTACTTTAATTTTTAATATTTGAATAGGTACTATTTTTTTTATAAAAAGTTTCATTAAATTATTGACATTGATATAATAAATTTAACCATATTCTCAGCACCTATTGATATGGATGTTAGGAGCATGATTGCAGCAATGGTAAACATGATAATCCAATATTTAATGTTCCATTTTAAAACTTTTGTTCCATCTAAATTGTAAAGAGGCAATAGGTTAAAAGTAGCCAAAAGCTATTGGCAGAAAATCCGACAGTACTAATTAAATATATTAATGTTAAAGTCAGTGAATGAGGTTTTAAAGGATAAACTAAAATAGCAATTGCTATAAATATTAATGCAATTGCCATATTGGCCATAGGTCCTGCAATGGAAATTTTTCCATTCATTTCATCACTCACATTATCTGCATATACTTGGGTTGATCCTGGTGCTGCAAATACCCAACCGATAAATGCTGTAACAAGTGCAATTACCAATCCTAAAGGCCATGCCTTAAATTCAGCAGGATAACCATATTTCATCGCCACATATTTCTGTCCGAGCTCATGCAATAAACAGCCTATTCCAGCACCAACCATAACAATCGGCAAAATTGAAATGAATCCATGAACATTCAGTCCAACATTTGATATTGCAAAAGCAATTGAAATCACGATAAATGCAATAATCAAATCCCTTATCTCATTTCTTGTAAATGTAAACATAATACTAGCTTCCTAAAATTCATTTTTAAAAAAATTATTCTAGATTATTCATCTTTTAAAGTTAATATGTAATCTTTTAACAAAAACTTATGAATATTTATTTTAAGTAATATTTAATCATTTTTGTTTAAATAATCAAATAATCTAAAGGTCTTACAAAATTATTTGAATGATTATGAAGATTATTCGTGAAAATAACATTTATTTATACCATAAAACAATATTTATAAATATGAATACTAATAGGTTTGAAACTTTTTATGATGCTGTTCTGGCAATTGTTATAACAATTTTAGTGTTAAAGATTCCTCAACCGTTAAGTCCAGAATGGGGAGCTTTTTTTTCAAATTCATTAAATTTAACAACTTATTTCATAGTATTTTTAGCAATTATCAATATTTGGTATAGTAATCAGAATTTATTCCAACATATTGAATCTATCAACAACAAATCTCTAATAGCATATGGGATTTCAATTTTTTTATTTTCACTATTTCCGTATTTTGCATCATGGCTTTCATTAAACTTGTATTCTTTGGCTGCTGAAACAATTTTTGGATTGATTATGCTTTTTGCAAATATTTCGCATATTATATCCGTAGTCGTAGTCTTTGGAGCTAATAATTCTAATGAGAAACTTAAAGAGTTAAATATTAAAAAGATTAATTTTATAATGCCTCTAATCATTATACTGATTGGTTTTATCGTATCATATACCATATATACTCCGGGAATTTATGTAGCGAGTTTGTTTTCCATAGTTTTAAGTATTATCTATAATAGAAAACAAGAACGTGAAGTTGAAGACACAGAAAGATTTGAAGCATTGATTGATGCAATCATAGCTATTATCATAACAGTTATTGTACTTGAAATTCCAACTGCAGCCGGAGGCAGTTTGGCAGCACTATTGGAATTAAGACTTGAATTCATAGCCTATGTAATCAGTTTCATTGTTTGTTTTAATGTGTGGAACTTCACTTACAATTTATTCAGCATTGTCAATAAGATTAATTATAAATCCATTTGGTCCATATCATTATCATTATTCTTTTTATCATTAATTCCATATTTAACAACCTATGTTGCAATGAACTTCAATGAATTTGTACCGCAATGCATCTATGGAATAGATTTCATGATCATTAATTTATGTTCCATTGTTGCCACATTCCAAATGAAAAAAATAGACAAATCCAACAAATTTTTACAAGCGGCATTCCAAAATTACAATAATTTTGTTATAAACATCATATTTACAGCAATTTTCATGATTATCGGTTACTATTGCTGGCCTCCAATAATAATGATATCTTGTCTGTTATCAATTATTATAACATGGGTCTTCATGTATAAAAAAATAAACTTGCTTAAGGTCATATAAAATAAAAAAAAGAAAGTTGAAATATAATTTCAACTAATATTATTTTTTTGCTTTGATTTCTAAAGTTTCTTTTTCAATTTCAATTTTTTCATCTAAAAGAGCATTTACTTCATCCATTTCGCCTTTAAATGCTTCAAGGTCTTCTTCAATGGATATTAATTCTGCTACATTTTCCATGTCTTTTTCAAGATTTTTGATTAACTCATTTTTTGCTTTTTGCATTTTTAATTGAGTATTTAATAAGATTTCTTCTAATTTATTTTTTCCTTTGAATAAGATGAATTCAATTGGTTTATCCAAATCTTCTGCAATTTCTTTATCAATATCATCTAATAGATTAACGATATCCTTATCTGCATTGTCTTCAGCTTTATTGATTTTTTTAATTGCTTTTTCAATGTGGGATACAATTTTCTTATCAGTATATGCTTCTTTAAGGTTTAGTTTTCTTTCTTCACGGTTTATTTTAGCTTGTGTTCTTTTTTCTTCAAATTTCACTTTTCTTTCGTCATGTTTTACGGCAAGTTTTTCTTTTGTTTCTTCTAAATTCATATGCATCACTACGGTTTTTATATGTGGGTACTAGTTTTCTTACATAAACTAATGCCTATATATTATCATGATTTAAGTAATAAATAGTATTGTTTAATTAATTGTTACTATTTAATCGTTGACTAAAACATTTTAGATAACAAAATGGAAAATATTCAAAAACTAAAGTCATTTGGAATATATGGTTAACTGTTGATGATAAAATTTCTATTATTAATAATTTTTTTACTTGATGTTTTTTTATTTTAAAATTTTGAATAATTTTCAGAATATTGAATTTAAATTGGGTTATTTGCTTTTTATGAACATGTTTCAATAAAGTCGATTATATTTATATATGTAGTATTAAATAAGTTGGCAGGAACTGTTGACAAACACATTTCAGGATCCAGAGTATATAACTTACCTGCAATGGCCAAAGAATTTGAAAGGTCTATCTTTAAAGAATTGAACTACATGGAAGAAGTAAAAAACATTAATAAAATAACAAATAACTTCAAAGATGTGGAATACATTAAGATACCTGAAGTTTATCCTGAATATTGTTCTTCCAAGCTCATTACTATGGAACTTATCGATGGGTATGAAGTGACTGAGTTATATGACAAGGAAGTTGAAGGCATCAACAATGCAGAAATTGCACAATACGGTTGTCAATCCTACTTAAAACAAGTATTGATTGACGGATTTTTCCATGCAGATCCACACCCAGGAAACCTATTCGTAACCCGTGACAACAGGCTCTGTTACATTGACTTCGGAATGATGGGAGTAGTCAATGACACATTCAGGTCAAACTTCGCTCAATTGGTCTTGCTTCTGTTGGATGGAAATTCACATCATTTAATCAATCAATTGCTTTACATGAACATAATCACTCCTGAACAGAACACCGAGGAATTCCAGGAAGATGTTGACGACCTATTAAATGCATACATCGGCGTTGACATGGATCAAATGGATGGTATATTCGATGATTTGATGAATGTAATGATTAACCATAATATTGTTCTTCCAAGAGAGTTCGTAATGATTGGAAGGGGAATCATTCTAATTGAAGAAGCTGGGGATAAATTAGATCCACACTTCAATCTCACAGGTGAACTTGAAAAATTCGCTAAAGATATGATTAAATCAAAATTCGAACCTGGAAACCTTGTCGGTGGTGGATTTAACTATATTGTTGAAATCGAACATTTATTAAAAGATTTGCCGGACAGGCTTAACAGCACTCTTGATAAGGTTGAAAAAGGTGAACTGGAATTAAAAATGAACCATACTGGTTTGGATGATTTGAAAAATCAGTTATCCATATCCTTGATTGTAGCTGCATTGCTTGTGGGTTCATCTATCGCAATCTTGGCAGATAAAGGTCCAAAAGTTTGGGATATTTCTGCAATCGGATTTATAGGATTCGTATTAAGTGCAGTTATTGGAGTATATTTAATTTATAAATATCTTAGGGAGTAAATATTCCATCCGTTAATTTGGAGGATGTATATTAAATTTATATTATTAATTATTAAAAAAGGAGGAAAAAAATGAAAATTAATAAAAGTTTGTTTTTTGTTTTCATGGTTTTAATTTCATTGTGTCTCATTAGTGCAGTAAGTGCTGTGGATAACACAACAGGTGCAAATGAAGTTCAAGCCATTGATGAGAATATTGCTGTTGAAAATGATGTTGTCTTAAAAAGTGCTGATGTTGCGGATGAGCCATTAGCTGTTGATGAAGGGGCTGCTGATTCTAATTTAGGTATTAACTTTACCTTTAGTGGTAAAGGGGGCAATGGTACTAAGTTTGATTTTGGAAACATTACATTTGATTTAGGTAACGGTACTAAAATTGATTTAGGAAGCTTATTGAACGGTACTGTTATAGACATGGGTAATGGTACAAAATTCAATGTAACAGACTTATTAAACAGTAACGTGACTTTTGGTAATGAAACAAGTTTCAATTTTGGCGATTTCATGAACATGACAGGTAATGGAACCGGTTCACTTGATTTAGCTTCAATTATGAGTATGCTTGGAGGATCAAAAATTACTTTTAACGCTACAGATATAGAAAAGGTTTATTCTGGAAAAACTACCTTTAAAGTAACTGTTCTTGATAGCGATAAACCTGTGGCTCAACAAACGGTTATATTTACGGTAGATAATGCGGATTATGTTGAAAGGACTGATGAAAATGGTACTGCAACCATTTCATTGGATTTAGCGCCAGGCACACATTACATTTATACTGAGTACAATAATGTGATTGGTAAAACTAAAATTGTCATCAAAAAAGCAGATTCCAAAATAGTTGCTAATAAGAAAACTTTCAAATCCACATCCAAAACTAAAAAATATTATGCTACCTTAAAAAATAAAAATGGTAAAGTTATTAAAGGTGTTAAAGTTACTTTAAAAGTAAACGGCAAAACTTATACTGCTAAAACCAATTATAAAGGTCAAGCTATATTTAATTTAAATAAATTAACTAAAAAAGGCAAATATAATGCAAATATCAAGTTTGCAGGAAATGGCTATTACAAAGCATCCAGTGCAAGTAAAACAATTACCATTAACTAGTCATTAGTTAATTTTTTGGGAGGATTCTAAAACTCCCAATATCTTTTTTTTTAACCTACTAGAAGTTGATGATTCTTACTTTCCTGGAGGTATGCTATTGTGAGCATTGGATTTTTGTTGATTATCTCGATAGCTTCAAAACATTCACGCTTAAGGCTAAAATTTGCACTGCCTTGAAGCTTTAACTATTTTTAAATATGATTAAAATTTAAAACTAACTTTAATCAAAAAATTTTAAAGAGCCGAAAAGAAAAAATAGCTATTTATAAATAATTTAAAAAAGTAAAATAGTATTAATTAACATAATTGAGGTTGTTATATGAAAACTCATGTGATAGTTGTATAACTTTTGTTCTCTCTACACTACTTTTTTTAGAAATCATGATAATTAAATATTTTCATCTATACTGGGTGAAACTGGGATGGTGGAAATACAAATCCTGAACATCTACTATAATCACTGACATAACCTGAACCAACTAATGATGCAAAGGTAACTACTTGAGTATTATTGGAAAAGTTGAGGGTAAGATGCTGAAATTATTTATAAACAATTGATGACAAGCAATTATTGTTACGCCAACGCCAACATGAAGCTGGTTAAAAAGAACCAAAAGTTGCACAATCCTGATTTGCTATTGCGATTGGTGAGGTTAATAATGCCTTTGGATTAATAACTGTTTACATTCGCAATATTTTTATGCTCTAAAATCAAATGTTATTGTGGAGAGGTTAAACCATGAAAATATTATTGATTAACGGAAGCCCCAACAAAGAGGGCTGTGTAAACAGGGCATTGGAAGAAATTGTGGATACATTAAAAAAGAATGATGTTGAAGCGGAAATATTATGGCTTGGCAAAAAGGCAATGCAGGACTGCATAGCATGCATGAAGTGTGCTGAAAATGGAAAATGCATATATGATGATTTGGTTAACCAGACTGCAGAGAGGATGGGTGAATTTGACGGCATGATAGTAGGATCTCCAGTATATTATGGAGGAGCTAACGGAAGACTGACCTCATTTCTTGACCGTTTAATGTTCAGTATTGATGGGTCTAAAATTGAAGGAAAACTGGCAGCTTCAGTAGTGTCCTGCAGAAGAGGGGGTGCTTCAGGTGCATTTGAAAGATTGAACCAGTATTTCCTCATGACAAATATGCATATAGTAAGTTCCCAATATTGGAATCAGGTTCATGGATTTACACCAGAAGAAGTAGAAAAGGATATTGAAGGTCTTCAGACAATGAGGACTCTAGGAGAAAACTTCGCATATCTTTTAAAAGCACAAAAAGCAGCCAGCGAGTCAGGAATTGAAAAACCCGAACATGAAGAAATAGTGCTCACTCATTTCATAAGATAATGTTTTCATTATCTTTTTTTATTTTTCTAGAACGATATAACCTATCAAATAATCGATGTTGCTGTCAATTAAAATGAATGTATTGTAATTGCTTACAATTTAATAATGTATGTATTACATTAACGGCAAGGTTTCTCAAAATCAATTTACTTTTCAACTCTGCATATACTACTTTTCAAAAACAAGTTTCTATTTCAAAATGGCTGCCGTTAATGTTAATGTGGTTCTGGCTCAGCTATCGTTAATGTTAATGTTATTGTTAATTTAATCAATTGCAATTTCTTTTGCTTTAATTATCTGATTTGAATTTCACATTAACGCCAATGGTTGTTAATGTTTTTCTTTTCCAAACTCTTGCATATGTATCGAAGTGCAGAGGAAAACAACTTTTGAAATTGCAATCGTTAATGTTGTTTTTAAAAAAAGATTTGTGAAATGAGTAAAATTATCCTCATTTCTATTTTTGGTTTTATAATTCGTAGGATTTTGGTGGGTTTCCTGAGAAATCAGCAATAGTTGCTTTACCGGTTACTGTGAATACTTCAAATAATGGGTTGTCTGCAGTTTCATATAATGCTTTAACCAATTCATTGGAGTCAATTACTTTTTGTTTTAAGTCTAGGCTGTCAGTGAATTCTACTTTTCCAGCGATTCTTAACCATGCAAATTCAGGAGTTGCAACAACCATTTCACAGTTAGGGTTTGCATCTAATTCCTTAAACATAGGTTTGTTGTTTGCAGTACAGAAGTATGGTTTTCCATCTTCTTCAAAGTAAAATAATATTGGTCTTACTTTTGCATTTCCGTCAAGTCCGCTGGTTGCTAAATATATTAAAGAGTTTTCTTTTAAAAATTCTATTACATCGCTCATTTTTTTAATCTTCTAATAGTTTGTTGTTTATAGTTTATTTTAAGGTATATAAAACATTTTTGTAACCTGTGAGTTACTTGGTTACCATTTGGTAATTACTTGGATGGCCTTGATTGGATTGAAGTTATCATTAGGGTAGATATTGGCAAGCATCGTGAGTGGATTCACAATAGGGCCATTGAAAAATAGGATTAGAAGTTCAATCCTATTTCATATGCTTTTTTAAGAGCTTCTTCTGCTTTATCAGCATCACCAATGTATTTTACACCGCCGACTTCCAATGTATCGACAATTTCCAGTTCGGTGTTGTTTTCAAACGGCTGAGCCTTTACCAGATCAATGTATGGCTTGTAGAAATCATCCCCTGGATATGCATGGGTAAATATTATAGCCACTTTGCCTTCAAAATGTTTATCTGGATTATTGAATATTGAATAGAATCTATCGATTATTGTTTTGAGCTGTGCGGTCATTTGACCAAAATATATTGGTGAGGCCACTATCAGACTTGCGCCTTCAGCTAATTGATTGAGGATTTCTGCTCCGTCATCTTCGAATCTACAGTCTTTTCCTTTAGCACAGATTTCACATCCGCTGCATGGGTTAATGTCTAATTTGTCCAGGAAGTATTTTTTAACTTCATGGCCGTTTTCACTGCAGCCCTTAATCATTTCGTCTAAAATGCGATTTGTGTTACCTTTTTTTCTTGGACTACCGTTTAAAGCTAAGATTTTCATGTTTATTATTTAGGTTAAAAGTGCCTATTAATAGTTTACTGATTTGGGATTCGACAAATTTATTAATTGAAGTTTTAAAGAAATTTCCAAAAGATAAACCATTAATGATAATGGGATGGTACAGCATTGTTGAAACAGATATACCTGAAGAGATTAACGAAATAGATTATCTTAAAGAAGTGGACTATAACACATTAGAAGTTAAAGGTGAGATAAAACACTTTGTAGCTATTGTTAGTGATAAATATCATGAGATAGCTAGTGAATTTCCATAAAACATTAACACCCGCCATCACCAATTCAAAACTTATTTTTCGAACCCATTTCATATAGAATAAATTTGCTTTGGCTAAACAATATGCTTGAGTAGTTTTTTTTTGAAAACTGACACCAGCCGTTGTGAGAAGAAAGGAGTGAGCAATCACTCCGACTTATCAGACAACTAGTAAAATATCCTTGCGACAATTATATTCAAAGTCATCGATTAAAAGATGGATGATGTATCTCAATTTAAGAATCATCCTCCCGAGGGGTTTCCGGAATCTCGCCAAACCAGTTGCTTCTCTTTCCGATGTAATAAAGTAAGATACCGAAAATTAGAGTACTCATGGTTGAAATTATTAAATCAGACATTACTATTGTTGAGGTTGTGGATTGAATTCCGAACATGACCAGTAAGCTGAAGGATAAGTTATTTGCAGTATGGAATGCGGAACTGACTTCCAGACCATTGGCTTTCCATGCTAAAAATCCCATTACTAAACCTGAAATTATTGTCCCAATGTTTCCTATACCATTGTATCCGTGGGTGAATCCAAAGATTATGGCTTGGAGAATCACTGCCAATAATGGTATGTTAAACCATGATCCTAATGTTTGCATAAGAAGTCCACGGTATACGTATTCTTCAGCAATACATTGTATCGGCACTACAATTAGGAGGATTATAAAAAACAGTATTGTAAAATGATAATTTCCCACATTACCCAGTATTGCGTGTTCAATAATTCCAACGACAAGGAATAAAATAAACGGTATTATAAATGCCTTGAGGTAGAGTTGGGTGTTCCATCCTCCACGTGAAGAGGAGTATGAGGAAAACGGTCTGTCCTTAACAATTTTAGTTGCAAGGTACAAAGATGGAATCATGATGGCTATTGCCAAATGAGAATAGATTTCGCCTATCTCGGAGTTCATGACTTCATATCCTCCACGTAGGAGTTGGGCCATAATGTTTTCTCCGTATATTGCAGAGAAAACGGCAATTAATATTAGGTTGAGTATTAAATATATTATTGCACCTATTATGAAAACAAGTATAGGCTTGTACCATCTGTATTTTTCAAAAGTTCTTGGAAATGTTATATATTCTGAAATCTCTTTAACTGTCATATGGACATATTTCTATTTATTTGCATATAATGTTATAGGAATAATATGTTTTATAGGTGTTTTTGTGAAAATTATTCGTTAGATAAAATCTGATTTTTCAAGAATTTCAGTGACTGCCAAATATTAAATTATATCATTTATGAAAATCTTTTTTATTCTTCTGGATAATCAAGCCACAATTGCTCCTCTTCCAATATTGGAACTTCTATTTCATCACTATAATGACCAATTCCAAGATCTAAAAGTTCTGCTACTTTATTTGTACCACATACATATAAATCATATACATAATGGATAAGGTTTGCAGCACCATTATTTTTATTCGCCTTAAAGAGTTTGAATAGTTCTTCTTCTGAGGGATCTAAATCAAGCCCTCCAAAACTGTGCAATTCTTTTAAATTATCAGAAAATTCTAGTTCAAGTATTTGTTCAAAAACATCTTCTTCAGATATTCCCATTAAATAATCACTTTGACATAGGAAATAAATCCATCCGGTTTCGCCATTATCTGCTTTGTATTTTACAGCTGAAACACCAATTGCAGTAGGACCATGGTCTTTTCTTTGGTGGGGTTTAGCATCTTCAATAAAATATCTTGTCATTTAAATTCTTCCTTTTTACTTTAATTAATATTTTAATGTAGTTAATAATATGTGTTTATTTTTTTATAATCATTTGGTTTTGAAACAGTTTTATATATCCATATTTCAAATCATATTAATTATCTGAAAACCGGCATGTTAATGTAAAAATAGGTATATTAAATTGAAAGATAAATCGTATCTATTAATTATATGTGTTATTTTTACTTGGAAAATTGTTGATTATTTAATGTATTATTCATCATAAATATATGATAATTTTATATAATTGAAATAATAAAATATTATATTAATTATTATATACAGGTTGTAATAGCTATGGCTAATGTTAATAATACTTCATCATACATGGATGAAGACAAAAAGCAAATTATTAAAGAGTCTAATTATACCTATAGGGATGCTCTTGAAGTTTCAGCTTATCTCATTGAAGTAGGAAAGTTTGAAAGGTTGTACAAAGAAATGCAAATCCATGACTTACAAAAAGAACTTGACAAAATGGATGAATAAAACTTCAAAACAAAAATCTCAGGTAATAACTCTTAAGATAAACTATTTTTGATTGTAAATGTAATACAAAAAATTATTATTACTTTTATATTTTTTTTCATTATATTGGATTGTAGCGAGAGCATTTAATTACAAATATTTGTTAGTTACATTACAACAGATCTCGCTAAAAAGTAGTAGATAATTCATTTACTTTTTAATCATTTTGTTCGTATAGTATAGAACAAATTTCACTAAAAGTAGTAGATAATTTAAAGTGCGTTATGCCAACAGCAACATGAAGCTGGTTAAAAAGAACCAAAAGTTGCATAATCCTAATTCACCATTGCTGATTGGTCATGTTAATGAGGGTGATGTTATAAAAGAGGTCAATGAACCCAGTTTTATTGATGCACAAACTAGATTGTTTTAATCAACAAGTTTAAAACTATGGATTTGCTTGTTAAAACTTCATTTTTTAATGTTTAAGTTAAAATAAGGAGATTATAATTCTTTTTTCATATAAATGACATCATCCATTGGATTATTGTAATATGGTTTGCATTCTTTAAATCCATGTTTTTTGTAAAGTGAAATGGCAGGTTTCAAGGGAACGATGGTATCCAGTACCATTTCTTTAAATCCATTGTTATGTGCTTTTTTGATTATTTCAGAAACTAAAATGTTTCCTAAATGGCATCCTCTAGCTTCAGGTTTGATGTACAGTCTTTTCATCTCACATGTGTTGTCATTATGTCTGTGATATGCAACCATGCCTAAAATATTTTCATCTTCAATGGCAACTATCAGTTCTCCATTTGGCGGTAAATATTTGTCTTCTAATGAATTTAATTCGTCATTCAATCTCTGAAAGGAGAAATCTCTATCTAAACGGTCAGTGTATTCCATAATACGTTCTTTGACCTCAGCTATGTATTCATCACCATTTTCAATTATCATTATTTCACTCTTTAACGTATAATTATGTTTTTGTATTTAATATGATAATAATATATTTTTGATGCAATTTGATTGGGGGGGAGGGGTAATGACTTTCTAAAACACTTACTTTATATTTTGAATTGCATTGGTTTGAAATTTATTTCTAATTTTCATTTAACTGAAAACAATATTGATTTTATTGATATTTAAAAATCTAATTGTTCGGCAAGACAGATATTACAGACTGCATTAGGAGTATCGATATTTGCATCTCTTACCGGACAATAAAACTTTCCATCTTTTTCTTCAACTTTTAATGATCCTGGAAATAGTGTACCGACTTTATGGATGGGTTCTTCTAGGAGGAATGTTGTATAAATTGAAGCCATGCAACCAATTAATGGAAATTTAGTTTTGGATTTTTCTGTTTGGTTTTCATGATTTGACATTAAAGTTTTAATTGCATCAGCAAATTCTTCTTTATCAATACTTTTCCCATAATCGTTATTATCTGCTAAGATTTCTTTAACACGCAATATAAATGTTTCAACATATGATTTTTGGCTGTCTTCCCTATAGCTTGCTTGAACATATTTATTTTCTTCAATTATCTCAGCGCTAACTGCCATCATGTCAAATACTGAAATGGTTGAGCAATAGTTTTTCAATATTTCTAAAACTGAATTGCCGGATATTTTTTCTTCATAGGTAATTTTTAATAATTCATCACACAGTTCTAAAAATTCATTGTCCATTATAAAACTCCTGTTAATGTTAAAATCCAAATGAAAAACCTGCATTTTTACAAATGCAATAACGGCATAATGAATTTTCATCTTTAATGCTCATGATTCTAGTTTTGCATTTATATTCTCCATTTTCTAAAAAGACCTGATCTTTTGCAGGATTATCTCCAACTGGATGAAGTGGTCTTTTGGCCATAAATGCCAAATAGAGGCAGATGTATTTTGTAAACTCTCTGGTTTCTTCATCTCCTCCAGCATAAGTGTCAAAATAATAGTCTATATCCTTTTTTAGATTTTTAATTGCATTGTCTTTAATTTCATAGTCTTCAGTAATGTTTAAAGCGAAAATTTCATTCCATGTTTCTGAATTGTATTTGGCAAGTTTTTTGGTCAACGGGTCTTTGTATCTATCGTCTGTTACTTTGTTTCTAAGATATTCAATGGGATAATCTTTTAAATTTTCTTTAATTTCTTCATGTAATTCAGAGGATTTCATATCTAAAATAATCTTTTTGTAATATAAAAAAGTTTCTATTAATCAAAATTCCATGTTTTGTGTGATTGGGGAACGTTTACTATGAGAAACAGGGTGAGGTCTGATTTCCATATGGTGGGGTTGAATTAAAATGGGGGTGTACTTTTTTTTAGTCAGTCTTGACTAACTAACTGTTTTAAATATAATTTTTTTCAAAATATTAATTAATTGATTTTCCTGTATGATTTTCATGACAAAAGATTTAATGACATGCCCAATAGAAAACACGTTAAAATTAATCAATCGTAAATGGATAATTGTTTTAATCAGGGACATGTTTTCTGGAAAAAAAATACTTTCGTGAGTTTAGTGAAGGAAAAGATGGTCTTTCAAACACAGTGCTATCGGATACTTTAAAGTTCATGGAGCAAAATGGTTTGATTAGAAAAAAAGATGGGGAATATCGTTTAACTCATAAAGGATTTAGATTAAATAGAATATTATATGAAATGGCAGTATTTGGATTGGATGAACTTGAATGTGATGACACACAAGATTTAGAAGTAATTAACATGTTTAAAGATTATTATGCTGAAATTTTGAGGTTAAATGATGAAAGCAGCAGTATTGAATAAGAAAAATGAAGATTTAGAAATTAAAGAAGTTCCAATGCCTGAAATTGATGAAGATGATGTGTTGGTTAAAGTTAAATATGCAGGTGTCAATCCCCTTGATAATATGATTGTTCGGGAAGAAGTGAAATTAATCACTCCCTATAAATATCCGTTAGTAATGGGCAATGAATTTTCAGGTATTGTTGAAAAAACTGGGGGTGGTGTAGCTGATTTCACTGAAGGGGATCGGGTATATGCAAGAATGCCTTTAAATAAGATAGGTGCTTTTGCAGAGTACGTTGCAATTAATAAAGATGCAATTGCAAAAATTCCCGATTATTTGGAATTTGATGAGGCGGCATGTGTGCCGTTAACTGCACTGACTGCAATTCAGGCATTTGAATTAATGAATCCTTCTAAAGGAGAAATAATTTTCATTTCCGGTGGAACAGGCAGTTTAGGTGCAATGGCAATTCCAATTGCTAAAGATCTGGGATTGCATATAATTACCAGTGGCAGTGAAAAAAACAGGCAAAGGGTAATGGATTTGGGTGTCAGTGAATTTATTGATTATAAAACTGAGGATTATTCAGAAATATTGTCTGATGTCGATTATGTTTTAGATACTTTGGGCGAATCAGAATTAGAAAAGGAATTTAAGATATTAAAACCTGGAGGTATTTTGGTATCTCTTAAAGGCCTTCCAAATGAAGAATTTGCAAAAAGAATGGGACTATCAAAGGTTAAAAAATTATTATTCAAATTTGCTGGAATGAAATTTGACAAGTTGGCTAATAAAAAAAATCAAAAATATTATTTTTTGTTTGTTGAATCAAATGGAAAACAGCTAGAACAAGTTTCTAGGATATTCGAAGAGAAAAATATTAAACCTTCCATCGATACAGTCTTTGAATTAAGTGATGTTAATAAAGCTATGGATAAAGTTGATAAAGGAGGTTCTAAAGGTAAAACTTTAATAAAAATTGGGAATTAGTTATTTTCCCGTTTTTTTTGGATTAATCTTTATTAACTTATACTACAATAATTTTTATTTTTTAAAATGCATGTTGTGGCATTTTTGCCACTATAACTATTAAAATATTAATGAACAAATATTTTTTCATGGCTCTTGAAGAAAAATTGTATGGCAATCAATTTGAAAAAAATATTGTGGGAAGTGCAATTAAATCCATAAGCAATAAATGGACATTTTACATTTTGAAGGATTTGTTTTTGGGAAAAAAGCGTTTTACACAATTTCAGGAAAATCGTCCAAATCTAGACAATAAATCTCTTTCAAGATGCCTTAAATCAATGGAAAACAACAATCTAATTGAAAAAAAGATTAATAATCATGAAACAGAATATTTTTTAACTTCAAAAGGAATGAAACTAAATAAAGTATTATATGAATTGATTATTTTTGCTTTGGATACTCATGATGGCGATTTTTACACAAATGAGGAGCTCATGTTCATTAAAGAAACTTATATTGATATTCTTAAGTTATAATTTTGAGGCGTTGCAATGTCTTTTATTAAAAAAGCTGGTTTAATAATTATTTTGGGTTTAGTTGCCTGCACTGCGGTTAGTGGGGATGATAGTATGTATGATTCGGTTAAAGTCAAAATCAATGATGAGGTATTTGACGTTAAATTGGAAAACAATTCCGCCACACAGGAATTGATTAAAGAACTGAAAAAAGGAAATGTTACAGTTAATGCATCTGAATATGGGGGCTTTGAAAAAGTAGGAGATTTAGGCTTTTCACTTCCAGCAAATGATGAAAATGTCGAGACTAATCCTGGCGATATTGTCTTATATCAAGGTGACAAAGTATCTTTGTTTTATGGTTCTCATTCTTGGAGCTATACAAAATTGGGTAAAATAGATAATGTTGACTCCAATAAGCTAAAGGAAGTTCTGGGATCCGGTGATGTTACATTGGAATTCAGTTTAAAATGATTATAAATTTCATTAAATAATATAAAAGGTGTTTATTATGGAAAATATTGAGATAACAAAAGAATGGGATAAGGTTTTTCCCAAAAGCGAAAATGTAAATCATGAAAAGGTAACATTCAAAAATAGGTATGGAATCACTTTGGTTGCAGATTTGTACAAACCAAAAGATTCTGAGGATAAATTACCTGCTATTGCAATTTCGGGACCATTCGGTGCTGTAAAGGAGCAGTCCTCTGGTTTATATGCACAGACACTAGCTGAAAGAGGTTTCTTGACAATAGCCTTTGATCCTTCATACACTGGAGAAAGTTTAGGCGAACCTCGTTACATGGCATCCCCTGATATCAATACAGAAGACTTTCAGGCAGCAGTTGACTTTTTAGCAACTCATGATGAAGTTGATGCAGAAAGAATTGGAATCTGCGGTATCTGTGGATGGGGAGGAATGGCTTTAAATGCAGCCTCAATAGATACTCGTATTAAAGCAACAGTTACCTCAACAATGTACAATATGACCCGTATCAATGCAAAAGGATACTTCGATGAAGCAGACAATCCTGATGCAAGATATGAAATGAAAGTAATGCTGAACAATCAGAGAACTGAAGATTATAAAAATGGTGAGTATGCAAGAGCGGGAGGAGTAGTTGACCCTCTTCCGGATGATGTGCCATTCTTTGTAAAGGACTACTATGATTATTATAAAACAGAAAGAGGATATCACAAACGTTCCCTTAACTCAAATGATGGATGGAATGTAATAGGATGCATGTCATTCATATCTCAGCCGATTATAGCTTATTCTGATGAAATCAGAACACCAATTTTAATGATTCATGGGGAAAATGCACATTCCAGATATTTCTCAGAGGATGAATTTGCAAAATTGACTGGGGACAATAAGGAGCTAATGATTATTCCTGATGCGGTTCACACGGATTTGTACTATAAAACTGATGTAATTCCATTTGAAAAGATTGCAGAATTTTTCAATGAAAACTTGTAAGTTACTTTAAAAAGTAACTATTATTTTCTTTTTTTGTTTCAAGAAAAATTTCACTATTATTAATAGGATAATTTCGTTACTATTATGCAAACATGCAATTAATTTTAATTTTTTAACAAGAATTAGGTGTATTGTATAAAACAAGTTTAACTAAAAGTAGTGTATAATTTAAAGTGTGTTATGCCAACACCAACATGAAGCTACTCTAAAAGTTATCCTGTATTGAAATATTATTCTAACTTGGTAATTTCGTTTTTATTTCTAAAAGATATATAAAATTCACTAATTTTGTCAGAATTAGTATTTAATTAAGAATTGACTAAAACACTTTTATTCAAATATTTTGAATTAATATTCATGAAAAGAAAAAGTAGCTATTAATTATATATAATTTAAAAAAGTAAAATATTATTAATTAACATAATTGAGGTATTATATGAAAACTCATGTGATAGTTGTCATACTTATGGTCTCTCTACACACTTTTTTTAGAATTAATTTAATCTATTCATTCATTTTAAGGTTTCAATCACGCTTTTTACAAACTCCTTTTTCTTTTCATTGTGGATTCCATGTCCACAGTCAAAATATTCCACAGTTATATCATTGATTAGGTCTGTTACCTGCTGAAGGTCTTCATCGGTCAGGGCACCCATAATGATGCTGTCATCTCCAATTTCGGTATTTGCCTTCATGAATAGGGTTTTGCAGCTTATTTGTGAAAGAAGTCTGTTGTAGTCGATGTTGCAGTTGAATGTGTCGTTGTAGAAATTCTCTCCAAAGTAAGGGTCATACTCCTCCATTCCATTGAATGCCTCTAGGAATTTTTTTGGCCAGAATCTTATTTTCAGAGGTTTGTCGGGATGTTTTTTTCTGTATTTCAGTGCGGATTTTCCGGATTTGCTTCTGATTTTTTCCCTTGAATTTTCGGGAAAGAAGTTCCACATGTACTGGTTCATGAAGTAATAGTACACAAAATCTTTCTCTTCATCCTGATTGATGAAGTCGTGGCAGACCGTTGAAAGGTCGTTGTAGTTGTAGTACTTGAACCTTTTTTCCCCTGCACATGAAAAGATCGGAGGGTCTTCCAGTATAAGATTATCGCAGAGATCTGATTTTGAAGCGATATAGCAGGCAATGAGGCCTCCTGAGGAATGGCCCAATATGGATATCTTTTCATCAGTTTTGCATTTTATAAATTCAATCAAATCATCGCCCTGGCTTACTATATTGTATTTTTCCCTGTTGTGGGAGCTTTTTCCGTGGCCATAGCAATCAATCAGAATCAGATGGAATCTTTTTGACAGTTCCTTGATTACATCGGAATAGCTGCTTGAGTTTGCACTTTGGGCATGAATTATCAAAAGTATGGGGTTGCTGCTGTCAGCTTCATAATAGTTGATTATGCTGTTGTCAGATGTCTTGTATTGGCAATTTTCAAGTTTCATTCTCATACACCTGTTCAAGGTCAATCTTTTTGGATTTCTCTCTACGGTTATTCTTTTTAAAATATTTTATAATTAAATGTTTTCAATGATTACTTTTTTTAACCTGAAATCTATTCCATGTAAGAAATTTACTTCATTAAGGCGGAATAAATGTAAGTGCTAATATATGAGTAATCAGAAACTTATAATCATGACTATGAATGATAAAATATCTGATTATATCACGTTTCCAAGAACATTTGAGAACTACAGATGGTACAAACCGATACTTGTTTTTATATTGAGTTTAATAATTTTGTCCATACTCATGGTAGCTATAGTAGCGGTTTTTTACCTAACAGTGGGGCCTGAATTTGTTAAATCCGTTTTCAGTGGAGGATATGAAGCATTAACATCTCCAATGGCGATATTGTTTACTGATTTGCTTATTATTATATTTATCCCGTCATTATATATTGCATCAAAAATTGTTAATGACAGGCCGTTTTCTTCCTATTCCTCTTCACGCGGAGGATGGAATTTCAAGCTCTTTTTCAAGGCATTGATAATTCCGGTAATATTGTATATAATATTTATGGCAATAGACACCGCTATTAGAGGACCTGAAGGCACATATAGTTTCTCATTAGCATTTCTTCTTGTAATCCTGATTTCTGTACCTCTCCAATCCATTGCAGAGGAGTATGTATTCCGTGGATTTTTTATGCAAACATTGGGCTCATGGTTTAGAATACCTGTTTTAGTGCTGGTTCTTCAAGCCATAATATTTGCACTGGGCCATGGATATAACTCCATAGGAATCTTTGAAACATTTGTTTCAGGTATTGGTTTTGGATTTTTTGCATGGAAGACAAATGGTATAGAAGTAAGTTCCGCTCTTCATGTTGCGAATAATTTTGCTGTTGGCTTGTTCGTCATGCTTGGGCTGCAGGCATCAAATTCCACTCCGCAATTATGGGATGTTGCAACATCAATTGTCTTTTTAATAATTCTATACGTTATAATGTATTACGTTGGAAAGAAAACTGACTGGTTTGGCGAAATCCCGGAAAACGCTCAAAATGAAGGATTATTCAATTTATGAATAATCTTTTTTTATTTATTGAATTCTTGAAATGTTAAAAAAATTTCAATAATTATAAATATCTATTAAACAATATTTAATAATATGGCAGCATTAGATAGGTTTAAATTTGAAGATGGGGATTTTGATTTCCCGTTTTACAATAAGAATCCTCACATCCCCAAATGGGGTTGGGTTGTTTTATTTATTGTATGGTTTATGGGATTTTTCCTGGCAGTATCTGATAAGCTTCATTTTGCATTAATGGGCTGTATAGTGTTAATTGTTCCGGTATTGTATTTTTTAAAATGGGATTATAAAGCGATATTCAGAAAGCCTTCCCGCAGGGATCTGCTTCTTGTAGTGGCTCTTTTTGCAGGATATATGATATATTCATTAGCTATTGGAATGGTCTTGGAGCAAATTGGGATAGTAAGCAGCGGAACCGTAGACCCAACATCTGTAGGGGCCATGACACTGGTTATAACAGTATTTAATGTATTGGGTGAAGAGTTCATTAAATTCATTCCATTCATGTTCCTCTTGAGAGTGATTTACAAATACTCAAATAACCGTAAATTATCCGTAATCATTTCCGTTGCTTTAATAATGATAATGTTTGCATCAATACACGCATTTAACCCTATTATGTTCATATTTGCACTCTTTATACAGGGCTTTGGATCAATATTTGAGTTTTACGGATACATTAAAACTAAAAACGTCCTGGTTTCATTCCTTTGTCATTTGTTAACGGACGAGTTTATTTTCATGTTGATGTTGCTTGGAATTGGCGGTTAAAACATTATTTTTCTGAATATGGCGATTAGTAATCATAAAAACTATTAATATAACCTTTGAAAATCAGATTTCCAGTCCAAGAGAATCAAGTTAATGTCAATGTTCTCATTAAATTAAAAGAAAAAAGTAGCTATTAATTATATATAATTTAAAAACGAAATAATTAATTAACTAATAAAATTATTGGAGAGGACAAGATATGAAAGGACATGTAATAGTTGTCATACTTATGGTCTCTCTACACTACTTTTTTTTAGAACTTATGATAGTTAAAGATTTTCATTCGTATAAAACGTATGATATAGTTCGCATGCTTATCTTTTAACACCTCTGAACTTTAGGATACTTTATTTTGTAATAATTAAAAAACTTTTGAAAGCAAATCCAAAACTAATGCTAATTAAATACTTCTAAATGGATATATTCCATTCTTTTCATGACTATTTTGAAGCCAGTAGGTGAGTATTGGGTCAGTAATTTGGTATTTGTCATTTACATATTCAATTAAGTCAAAATCAAGCAGACGATTCAATGGCCTATTAAGTGATCCGCTAGTAACCTCTAAAGTGTTTGCTATTTCAATTCTCCTTTTAGGGTTTCCAAGTAAAGAAATGATTATTTTTTGTTCTTGAAATGTTAATTTAGACCACATGAATATAAAATGTACTGCAAGATAATCAATCGAATCCTTAAATAACTCAATAATGTTATTTTCTGTTAAGGTTATGTTTTCTGGAAGAATTTTTGCAAATATGTTGATGTAATAAGGTATTCCTCGAGTGCATTTGTAAAATCTTTCAAATCCCCCATCATCCAGCAATATGTTTCTTGGAATTGATTCGATGTATTCCCTTGTTGTTTGTTTTGAAAATGGATGGATTTCAATTGTTAGCATTCTTCCTCCAAATGCACCTTCCTTTCCATTTAAATCATTGATTAAACTGTCTTTCAAACTCATACTTCCACAAAATAGGTATGCAACATTTTTTTGGTTTTGAATGAAACTACGCATATACCATAAAAATTTGTCTACATTGTCTAAATCTTTAATCAATTGGATTTCATCAATGAAAATGAATACTCCTTTTAATTTGTCACTATTGTCTTCGTAAATTTTTTGGGGCAATTCCATTACAAAATCAGCTAATCTTGCATAATTCTCCTCACTTTCAAATACTGGTACTGGAATGTGTTCATAAGATAAAATCTTATCTATCTTGAATTTATTTGTTTTAAAGTATTTTTCTATTTTCTTGTCAAGTGTTCTTAAGCCGAATTCTTTCGAAGCTTTTATTATTGCATCATAGATTATTTTGATTATGCTGCCTCGACTTAGCTTTTTTTGTTGGTATGCATTACTTCTTGACAGATCAATATCTACTACCAGATATTCCTTATCAAATTTATGTTTAATTTTTTTGATGAGTGCTGTCTTTCCTACTCCCCTAATTCCAGTCAATAGTATAGTGGGGGATGAATTGAATTCCGTGGTTCCTAATAGACTTGACAGCATATTAATTTCATCTGCCCTGTTGTAGAATTGTGTTTCAGTTAAATTTGTATCTGTAATGCTTGCAATTTCATCCATGTTTAACCCTCATGTAATGTAATTTGCATTATGTATTGTAACATAATGTAGTTTTAATTATATAATTAATTTTTCATTATATATTGTAATATAATGTATTTTTCATTACATTTAATCTTTATGTTATTGAAATCTTGTTTGATAATACTCATTGTGGATTGTGTAAGAATGTTTCAAAGATTAAGTCAAAATCTCCAATTCTTTGAATATTCTTAACACCAAAATGTTTAGTATCAGGCACAAAGAATTCACCACAGGAATTAATTATTTCAATTGAATAATCAATCATTTTAAAACATTTATTTTTTTATTTTAAAAAATATAATTCAATATTATATTTAATTACAAATTTTATAAGCTTTTTGTTTTAAATAAATACAAAATTATAAAGTTAAAGCAATTTTACAAAAGTAGAGCAATTTGATAAAAGAAATTTTTAAAAATAAGAGAATACTATTGGAAACATAGCATACACCGTACATTACCAACAAAATTTAATTAATTAGACAAATTATTTTGAAAAAACTACGAACAATTCGTATGAAACTTATAAAAAAGTTTCGACACTCTCATTTTGCAACATAATAATTTTTAGATGCGATAATACTCTCATTAGACCAAATTTCATGAAACTATTTTAATTGCAGATATCTTTAAAAAAAATGATGATTAATCACTATATTCTATCAAACAAACACTCTGTTTTTTCCAATAGCAGTTGTTACAAGTTTTACATTCAGATTTGCCATATCCATCAATTTTCCATTGAGTTAAAAAAGTAGGATCTTTTACAAAGGGTCTTTGCATTGAAATAAAGTCAATATCAGTATTATTTAACAATTCGATGATTTTATCCATATCTGACCTTCCCCCACCTAAAACAACGGGGATGGAAACATTCTTTGCAACTTTATCCGCAAAGCTCACTAACATGTCTTGATTTGATTGACCTTTTCTAAAGTATTGTGGAGATAAGAATTTAGTAATCTGTAAGCTATCTGCACCGTTTTCAGCAAGAATTTTGCAAATTTCCAGAGAATCCTCTTCATCCTGATACAAATTAACCTTACAGTGAACATGCAATCCTGTTGTTTTTTTAATCAATTTAATTATCTCCAAAACCATTCTCACACGATTGTAAGTATTTCCACCATAATTGTCACTGCGTGTATTTTCAAAAGGATTCATGACACGTGATAAATAAAAATTATTGCCTATGCATAATTCTATTCCATCAAATCCTGCAAACATTATCTTTTTTGCTGCAACAATATAATCCGCCTGAATTGTCCTTATATCCTCCAAAGTCAAATCATTGACTTCCATCATCTGTTTCCCATTTACATTACAGTTGACAAAGCCTATTTGGGCAAGAATTGGAGTATTATTTTCATGGGCTATGCTGGTAACCTCTTTAAAGTCCCGTATGAATGAAGGAGCATTAATATAATCAGTAAAATCACTGAATCTGTCATGAGTATATAATGAAATCAACTCGGAGACTATTACGCCAACATTATTTTTTGATAATTTTTCATATCTGTCAAATACATCCTGAGACAGATTTTTACTGGAATCGTTTTGGGATTCCCACAACCCATTTCTTATTATACGACTGGAAACCTCAAGACTGCCGAATTTAGTGTTGTCAAATATACTTTTCATAGTTACATATTAGATAAAAGGAATATAAAAAGGAGAAAGTAATTCACAAATTACCTAAAATTAACTGATTCAATAATTAATCTCAACTTTTGCTTCCTTAAATTACCCTAATAATGGTAACATGTGCTGGTCTTTGTCCTATAACAATTATTGCATTTCAAACATTTGGATTTACCTTCACCATTGATTTTCCAATTATTTAAAAAATCTTCCTTCGCAACAAAAGGCCTGTACATTGACATGAATTCAATATTAGTACTGTTCAACAATTCATTCATATGAATCATATCATTAAATCCCCCACCAACAATGACAGGAATGTCAACAGAATCTATTAGTTTAGAAGTATAATCTATTAGTTCATCTTCTCCAGATACTTTGTTGGTGAAATACAAAGGTGAAAGAGGTCGTGTTAACTGAAGACTGTCAACTCCAACTTTTTCAAGTAATTTACAAGCTTTAAAACTTTCAGTTGAATTAAATCCATTTTTCCTCTCATCAAACGTGTTGATTTTGCAGGAAATATGTAAATCCAAGTTATCTTTCATTACTTTAACCAATTCCAAAACCAAACGTGACCTATTAAATAAATTTCCACCATAATTATCTTCCCTTTGATTATAATATGGATTGATGAATTTAGATAGGTAAAAATTATTACCTATTGACAATTGAATCCCGTCAAATCCTGCAAATTGCAACTGTTGAGCTGCAGAAATAATATCCGCCTGTATTTTACGAATATCTTCAACAGTTAAATCATTGACTGAAATATCCAAGTCAATTCCACGGTTGAATTTGATGAATTCAACTTGCCCTAAAATTGCAACCCCATAACTATGGCAAATTTCAGCCAATTTTCTTGCCACAGTCATGAAATTCCGATTGCTCATTTTAAAGGAATGTTCACTAAACTTATCATTAGGATATATTGAATACAGCTCAGAAGTAATTAGACCAACCCCGCTTGAGGCTATTTTTTCATATCTATCATAAATTGCGTTTAAATCATCTTGTTGGGATTCCCATAAACCTGTTCTGATGATTCTGCTGTTAAGTATTAAGGCACCGAATTTACATTTATCAAATATGGATTTCATAAAAAGTAATTAGTAAAAAATAGTATAAAAAGAAATAAGTAATTATAAACTTACCTGATATTGTAAATTTTGCGGTATTCACCCAAAAGTTCTTCAATTTCCACATCATCAGAATTGGAATAATTCAATTCATCAAAATAATACTCAGTGATTTCATATAGTATCCTATTAGCCCTAAGGCCTTTAGGAGTTAAAGCATATTCTGTCTTATTATGGTGCTCATCAACAACTGTCTTGGTGATTAGTTCCTGTTCTTCCATATACTTCAGAGTCTGTGCCAACACATGATTACTGATTGTGGGATTTGCATCCTTAAACTCGTTGAAATGTGTCATTCCCCTGAATATATTTGACATGATACAAAAAATCCATTTCCTGTTAAACAAATCTAAAGTATTTCCAATCGGGCAAATATCATTGCTAATCATATTATCTACCAAGTAATTATACAGTTACTTACTTATTTATTAATTAAATCTTTTAAATATTTCTTTGAGGAATATTATGAAAATTACATACTGGAGCGACTTTGCCTGTCCATACTGTTACATTGGCAATAGCAGATTAAAAAGAGCAATCAATGATTTAAATTTGGATGTTGAATTTGATATCCGTGCTTTTGAGCTTGATCAAAACGCACCAAAGGATGTCAAATCCACTACTGTTGAAAGGTTTGCCATCAAATATGGCCTATCAATTGAAGACGCTAGAAAGCAGGTTGCACAAATTTCAGGGCTTGGCCGTGATGAGGGCATTGATTTTAAATATGAATCAACACTTTACACTAACACCCGTGATGCCCACAGACTGATGAAACTGGCACAGGACAAATATCCTGAAAATGTGGAAAAACTGGCCAGATTACTATTTGATGCTTATTTTGTTGAAAACCTTAAGCTGGCAGATAAGGAAGTGCTACTTAAAATCGCTTTAGATGCAGGTTTGGATGAAAATCAAATAAATGACGTGCTGAACAGTAATTTATACAACAGTCAGGTTGAAGAAGACGAGGATATTGCATTATCCGGAGGAATACACGGTGTTCCATTTTATTTATTTGACAATAAATACTCAATTCCGGGCGCATTATCATATGATGACTTTAAAAGTGTCCTGTCACAAATTGTTGCAGAAAATGAAGTTGATGATGATAAGGACGCAGACAGTTGTGCTGATGGGGTCTGTAAAATATGAAACTTAAATGGTTAGGTCATTCGGCATTTGAATTAACCTCAAATAGAGGATTAAATATTTTAATCGACCCATTCATTCAGGCAAATCCTGTATGCCCTCTAAAAATTAGCGATTTGCATCCTGACATTATCTGCATCACCCACGGCCATGCAGACCACTTCGGAGATGTCATTGAAATATCAAGAAACAATACAAATTTGATTGTTATAACAAATTATGAAATTTCCATATATCTTCAAAGAAAAGGAGTAAATGCCATTGGAATTAACTATGGTGCATCCGTTAAATTTGAGGATGTTGAAATCAGAATGCTTGAAGCCAGACACAGCTCAACATTTGACTTTGAAATTGATACAAAATATGCAGGGAATCCTGGAAGCTTTTTATTGACTTTCGACAACAATTTGAAAGTTTTTCATGCTGGAGATACTGGACTTTTCTCTGATATGAAATTTGTAATTGGAGAAATTTACAAACCGGATATTGCAATATTACCTATTGGAAACATTTTTACAATGGACATCAAAGAAGCATCAATTGCAGCTAGCTGGATTAAACCCAAATTTGTTATTCCAATGCACTACAATACATTTCCTTCAATTGCACAGAACCCTGAGGAATTTGAAAAATTGGTTCCAAACTCTAAAACATTAATTCCAAATGTCATGGAAAGCATTGAATTTTAAAGAGTGTGTTTAACTTACATCATTGCGCAAATAGAATTAAGTTAAAATTAGAAAAAAATACGAATAATTCGTATAAAACGAAACTTATTCTCGAAACTTTGATTTGCTGATGTGTTTTTGACATTAACACTAATGATATAGAAGATCAAATTTAATTCAACTTTGCTATATCATGAGCCTTTTCAAACTAAATCTTCGAATTGCAAATGGATGATGTTAATGTTAAGTAATCTTAAAAAGAAAAAGTTAGTTGTGATGAAGTTCACAACTTTGTCTTGTTATTGAGTGCTTGTGAGCATGCATATGCTTAATTCCATTATCTGTAATGATTTCGTCAATGATTTTAACACCTTCGTGGGAGTGAGTATGTTCGCCGTCATCGTGGAAGTGATAATGTGAATGTTCAGTATGTGCAGTATCGATTTTTTTAATTGAATCATCAAAATGCCTGTCATAGAGCAGTGCAGCATTTAGAACTACTAAACATGATCCTGCATTGTGAACAATCGCTCCAGTTACTGGATTTAAAAGACCCAATACAGAGCAGACGATAGCTGCTGCATTGATTGCCATTGACATTGCAATATTCGCTTTGATTGTAAACAATGTGGAATTAGACAGTTTTTTAAGATATGGAATCTTTCCTATATCATCACCTAAAAGTGCGATATCAGCCGCTTCAATCGCAACATCACTTCCAACTGATCCCATGGCCACGCTGACATCAGCTGTTTTAAGTGCCGGTGCATCATTCACACCATCTCCAATCATACATACCTTTCTGCCTTCACTTTTGAGTTTTTCAATCCATGAAAGTTTTTCTTCAGGAAGTAAATTGCCAAATACTTTACCGATTCCTACCTGGCTGGCAAAGTAATTAGCAGTTTCTGAGTTATCTCCAGTAAGCAATATGGTTTCGGTTCCAAGGTCATGCAATTTTTCAATCATGTCTTTGGAATCTTCACGAATCACATCAGACAAACCGATTAATCCGATAACCTCACCGTTCAATGCAACTATTATTGAAGCTTTTCCTTCATGTTTCAATTTGTCCAATTGACAATCAACATCAACATCAATATTATATTCTGATAGAAATTTGGAGTTTCCTGCATATACCTTGCCATAAGAATTTGTACATGCAACGCCCTTTCCGGGATACATTTTAAAGTTCTGTGGTTCTTCAATATTAATCTGAGCTTCTTTTGCATTTTTAACAATTGCTTTGGCTAAAGGATGTTCACTTAGTTTCTCACAAGAGGCAACAATTTTAAGCAGTTCCTCACTAGGCAAATCATCCTTAAGGGAGATAACATCAGAAACTTCTAAATTACCGTAAGTTAAAGTACCAGTCTTATCGAATACCAGAGTATTTAAACCACCCAATGTTTCCAGTGCTTCGCCGGATTTGATGAGCACCCCATATTTTGTGGCCTGACCGATAGCTGCCATGATTGCAGTTGGTGTTGCCAGAATCAATGCGCATGGACAGAATACAACAAGAACAGTAACTCCTCTTTCGATGTTTCCTGTTACAAGCCATGCGGCAATTGCAATTGCAAGTGCAACAGGAACCAGCCATGTCGCCCATTTATCCGCTATCCTTTGTGTTGGGGCCTGCTTTTCATCAGCGGCTTTTACAAGATCAATCAGTTTTTGAAGTGATGAATTTTCACCTAAACTTGTTGCCTTAATGTCAATGGCACCATAGAGATTCATGGTGCCACAGAATACTTCATCGCCGACTTCCTTATCAATTGGCAGAGATTCGCCTGTCATGATTGACTGGTCAAGTGATGAAGTGCCTTTTATGATTTCACCATCTACCGGTACGCTTTCACCTGGAAGAATTCTTAATGTATCGCCGAGTCTTATTTCATCTACCGGAATTACTTCTTCAGTTCCATCAGTTATTCTTCTTCCGGTTTGTGGAGTTAAATTAATTAAATTTTTTAAGCCTTTTTTCGCTCTTTCGACTGTCCAGTCTTCTAAAAGTGCTCCTAATGCCATAATCCATGCAACTTCACCTGCTGCGAATATTTCACCAATCATGAGTGATGCCACCATTGCTATTGCAATCAAAAGCGCAGATGAAATCCATTTTTCACGAATCAGTCTGGTCATTGCCAGAAGCAGCATTGGGATACCACTTATAATTACTGTCCCCCATGCAGGGTTTAAATAAATTGGAACATCAATTCCGAATATCATGAAAATAACTGCTATCAATAGGAATATACCAGAAATAATAGTCATTTTTAATCCGAATAGGAAATCGGTTATTTCATCAATCATATAAAACACCTCAAAGTATTACTTTTTTTGAATTCATTTAAATACTCAGTATTACTCAAAAATTTTTTCAAAAGTATCCCAAAATTTTGCAATATCTTAAAAAATTAAATTCAGTAACTACCAAACAGCCAAAAAGTATTACTTTTTTTGAGTTCATTTATATACTCAGTATTACTAATTATAACTTTGCAATTTGAAGTATATAAAAGTATTACTTTTTTTGAGTTCATTTATATACTATGTATTACTAATTGAATATCAACATTAATTCCAAAAATAATTTCCCGTCCGATATTGGAATCTAATATTGAAAAAATCATTGTTGTTAATGTAAAACCAACTGTTAAATGAAAAGAAAAAATAGCTATTAATATATATCTTGAAATTAAAAATAATAATTAACTATATAATTTGGAGAGGTTAAGATATGAAAGGTGAAGTATATTATGGGAAAGGAATTAGAGAGCTTGAAGGCCAACACCAGGATTTATATGATTTAGTAACTGACATGAACAATGTTGTTTGGGATGGAAAAGTATTGGACTATAAAACTCAAAAATTAATAGCTATTGGTATTACTGCATCCCGTGCTGATCCTAGAGCTATCAAAAAACAAATAAGAAGCGCTATTGAAGTGTTGCGCATTACTCCTGAAGAAATAGTGGATGTTTTAAGAGTTGTATTATTGACTTCAGGTATGCCTGCATTTTCCAAATCACTTCAGATATTAAATAGTGTTGTTGCATCAATCGAAGAAGAAGAAAACGAAGAATAATCGCTTCGTTTATTTTTTTTATTTTTTTTATAATGAATTTCACATAGCTAACTGGATTATTATTTGAAAAGTGAAAAATAGCATGAAAATAATCATTCCAGGATTTATAAGAATATTTTTTATTGGTTTTTCCATACTTATTTGAGGTTTGCTTTCCTTGATTCTGTCTTGTGAATAGAATTTATAGATGCTTATTATTCCAATTATTATTGCTGTAAAGATTATCAGCATGTAGATTAATACAATCATTATATCGAAAGCACCATAGGTTCCAGAAATAAATGTTTCTGCACTTTCTGTTACAAATACACTAACAACAGATCCCATTAAATTAACTGCCAGGTGCAATATGATTGTATATATGATTTTTCCAGTTTTTATGTAAACATAGGCGAAAAATCCTCCCATTAGGAGTGCATAGAAAAATTGATTTAGGTTTCCATGGAAAAATCCGAAAATAACCGCAGATATTATTATTGAAACTTTAGCACCATATTTGATGGTTCTGTCAATTAAGAATTTTCTGAAAAATATTTCTTCAAATATAGGGGCTATAATACTGATTATTAGTAGGTTTAACAAAATATCTGAATTGCTAATTAGATTTTGGACGGGATTGGTTATTTCACTTTGCATCAAGCTTCCAATTCCGGCAGTTATGACCAATCCGATTAAATTTCCAACCCACATTAATGTTAGGGTAATTGCAAAATATTTTAAAATTTTTGTAATGTTTAAATCATGCTTTTCAATTGGATTGGTGTCAATTTCTCTCAATAGATAATATATAATTGGAAATGGTAATACATAATTGCAAATTGAAGATAATATGGTTAAGATATTAAAATCGGTAAGCAAATTATAGTTTATGGCTCCAACAATATTTATTGCCATAATTTGGATTACCAGTGAAGATAACCCAAATAAAAAGTAATTGAATCCTATTTTTGAGAAAAATTTTTCATGTATGTTCAATGTTTCACCTAGTTATCATTATTTCATTTCTCATAGTATTTAATAATATCTTTAATAAAATTTGTTGCTAATATTTGGGGAAAGTAAAATATAGAAAAAGAGAATTCATTGATTTACAAGAATCAATTGTAAGCAAATTAGATATAGGAGACTAATCATAGCTTAGCTATTAATGTCCCATAATTTCCATTTTTTATCCCTTCATAAACATAATCCAGTGATTTTAAAATAGATTTTTCCAAAGTATTTCCTTTAGCCAAGTAGGCTACAATGGCTGCAGATAAATTACAACCTGTGCCGTGCAGATTGTCGGTTTCTATTAATTCCTGTTTTATTGTTGTTATCTCACCATTAATATTTATGGTGTTTATTCCATCTAAATGGCCTCCTGTGATGAGGTTATTGCATTTGATTTTTTTACAAGCTTCAATTGCATCTTCTTCAGTTCTGATTTCAATGCCAGTTAATTTTTCAGCTTCTGAAATATTTGGGGTTGTTAAAATGGATTGTGGAAGTAAATATTTATTTAAAGCTTCGGCTAAATCCTCTTTTGTTAAATCTCCTCCGGAAGTTGCAACCATTACTGGATCAACCACTGCTTTTAGATTATATTCATTTACTTTTTTAGAAATCAGTTTGATGATTTCTGGAGAGTATAACATTCCGGTTTTTATAAATTCAACTTCATATGAATCCAAAACAGCATCGATTTGCTCCTCAATGTATTCTTCACTGATAGGTGATGTTGAGAAGAATTTAAAAGGATTTTGTGCGGTTAATGCAGTTACAATGCCTGTTCCATAAACTCCAATGGCTTGAAATGTTTTTAAATCGGCATAAACTCCTGCTCCTGCGGAAGGATCGACACCTGCAATGGACATTACAATCATTTAATCAGCTCTTGTAACTTTTAAGCGTTCACTTCCGCGATGCGGTTCGACGGTAACCTTTAGCTCTTTTAGATACTTTCGGGTATGGGTTTTCTCACCGTGAATCATTATTTCCCCTAAATCTTCAGCAGTATTCACGTCAAGAGCCATAAAAAATGAATCATGAACTTGTGGATTTAATTTTTTTCTCTCAGCAGCTTTCACATGCTCTTTATAGCTGAATCCTTCAAATCTGGTGTGTATTGCCATAGGTTTCATTATTATCATATTGGTTCCACCGCCTTTGGATGGTACAATAATAAAATCTAGACTTTTTGATGCATCGATTAACATTTGGATGTTGGTTTTTCCAATCAAAGGGACATCAGATGGGACAATAATGATTTTTCTTGCTTTTCCTTTGCAATATTTCATGGCTTGCTTTAAAGCCTTATTCAAATTGGAGTTCTCGTCTTCAAGAATGGTATTTAACTTTAGACTTTCCGCATAACTTAAAACATCTTCGTCTCTGCTGATGATGAATATCTTGTCGACATACTTTTTCAATGTGTCAGTAACATCTTGAAGCATGACTTTCAGGAGCTTTTCCCTTTCATCCTCACTAAGAAATGGGGATAATCTGGTTTTAGCATTTTTAAACTTGCTAACAGGTATAATTGCGTAAATATCATCCATAATATCACTAATATGTTTTAGCTATTAAAGCAATGTATTTAGCATCCTTTCCACTAGCTATGCATTTTCCCTGGGATGTTTCTTCTTGGATACCTAGGATGTCATAGCCAGTTTCCTCTTCGATTTGTTTTCCAACGTCTTCATCTCCGCACCAGTAGAATTTAACTACATTTCCAGCTTCTACAAGTTCAGGAATTTCATTGAGATTTTCTGTAAATTTGACATGTTCGTCTTGGAAAGTCCAGGCGGCATTTGAGAGATTTTCAGTTGTTTTGTCTAAAAGTTCAACTACATTGTCTGCTAAACTGTCATCTAAAGCAAGTTCTATTTTTTCTCCTTCGTCTCGTCTCATGGCTATTGTAATGTTGTTTTCCAAGTCACGTGGTCCGAGCTCAAGTTTCAATGGAGTTCCTTTTAACTCCCAATCGAAGAATTTTTTACCAGGCCTAATGTCTCTGTCATCGATATTTACTCTAAGGCCTTTGGATTCTAACTGTTCCTTGATTTCTTCACATTTGGCTAAAACTTCCTCTTTTCCTTTTTTGAATAAAATTGGAATTATTGTAACTTGGTTAGGGGATACTTTTGGTGGTAGGCGAAGTCCTTTTTCTTCTCCATGAACTCCGATAATTGATGCAATAACTCTGTCTGAAAGTCCTGCACAGGTTTGATAAACAAGCTTGTGCTGTCCGTCTTTATCTTCAAACGTAATATCAAAGGTTTTTGCAAAGGTCTGACCTAAATTGTGGATTGTACCTATTTGTAATGTTTTACCGTTAGGCATGATGACATCAAAAGCCATTGTGTAGTCGGCGCCAGGGAATTTGTCCCATTCAGGTCTTTTTGAAATCAAATATGAAAGGCCTAAATCATCAAAGAATTCCTTATATATTTCAATGAAGTCCTGAATTTGCTCATCAGATTCTTCCTTGGTTGCATGAGCGGTGTGGGCTTCTTTAAATGTTGTAATTTCACGTACGCGTATCAACGGTCTGGTGTGTTTTGTTTCATATCTGAATGTGTTTACGATTTGATAGTATTTGATTGGAAGGTCAATATGGGATCTAATCCATAAGGCATACATTGGATACATTGCTGTTTCACTGGTTGGTCTTAAGGCTAGCTGTTCATTCAGTTCGCTTTGACCTCCTTTTGTTACCCAATATACTTCATCTTCAAATCCTTTTACATGAATTCCTTCTTTTGCAAGTTCGGTTTCAGGAATAAGCATTGGGAATAAAACCTCTTCATGGTCTTTGTCTAATAATTTCTTAATAATGTTCATAGTGTGTTTTCTTATCTGAAAACCGTATGGCATCCATATTGCCATTCCTTTAATAGGATATCTTGAATCAGTTATATTCGCTTTTTCTAAAATATCATGAAACCATTCGTCAAAATTTTCCACCATATCACCTAAATAATTTTTTATAACATTAAATTATCTGTTTTTAATAAGTATTAAATGTTTATTTTAGTATTTTTTTAAAAGAAAGTTATTTATAATTATCCTTTACATATATATTAATGAATAATTTAATTTAGGAGATATTATGAGTAATAGGAAAATACAAATGCCTCGTGAAGTTTACATCGATCCGGGGATTATCAAAGACACTGGTGAGATTTGTAAATCTTTGCATTTAGATAAAAAGATTTTGATTGTTACAGGCTCACGTACATATGATGTAGGTGCAGTTCCTGCAATTGAAAGTTTGGAAAATGATGATATTGAATATGATGTGATTAAAGTGGATAATGCATCTGATGATTCAATTTCTGAAGTTGAAGAATTGATTACACCGGATACTACAGTTTTAGGTATTGGTGGAGGAAAAGTTATTGATGTGGCTAAATTATCTTCATTCAATCAGGGTGTATATTTTGTATCTATGCCAACAACCGCTTCACATGATGGTATCGTATCTCCTATGGCATCAATCAAAAATCCTAATACTTCAATTTCTGTTACTGCACACTCACCGATTGCAGTCATTGCAGACTCAGAAATTCTAGCGCAATCTCCATTCAGGCTATTGGCTGCTGGGTGTGCTGATTTGATAGCTAACTTCACTGCAATTAAAGATTGGGAATTGGCACATAGGTTAAAAAATGAATCATTCAGTGAATCTGCAGCTGCATTGTCTATAATGTCAGCTCATTTAATCACTGGTAATATATCAGATATTAAGCCTAATCTTGAACCAAGTGCACGTATAGTCATGAAATCATTATTCAGCGGAGGAATGGCTATTAGCATAGCAGGTTCATCAAGGCCTGCCAGCGGATCAGAGCATCTGTTTTCACATGCTCTTGACAAGATTTTGGAAAAATCTGCACTTCATGGTGAGCAATGTGGTATTGGAACAATAATGATGATGTATCTTCATGGAGGTGATTGGAAAGCTATTAAAAATGCTTTAAAAGCAGTGCAAGCTCCAACCACTGCCTCTGAAATTGGCGTATCTGAAGATGACATTATCGAAGCATTGATGATGGCTCATGAAATCAGGCCTGAGAGATACACAATCTTAGGTGATAATGGAATTTGCCGTGATGCGGCATATGAACTTGCTTATAACACAGAGGTGATTTAGATGATTACACTGATAGGTAAAGATTTGGCTAAAAAAGGTCAGGAATTTGTTTTTTTAGGTCCTGCTGAAGAATGTGAAGAATGTAGGTTTAAATCATCATGTGTCGGGAATCTGGAAAAAAATAGAAAATATGTAATCACTGATATCAAGGACAACGAACAGAAATGCCCGATTCATTCAGGGGAAACTGTTGTTCCTGTTGAAGTTGACAGGGCTAAAATTGATTTATTGACATTATCTAAAAATATCTTTGAAGGATCAACATTTACATTTAACGCTCATGAATGTGAGGAAACTTGCGAATTTCATGATTTATGTTTCCCTGAAGGTTTACAAGAAAACGACAAATGCATTGTGTTGAAAAATATTGGAAAACATAAGGATGAATGTAAGAAAGGGTATAAACTTAATAAACTTACTTTAGGGTTTGTGATATAATGAAAGATGCCAGTAGCAATAATTCTAGTAAAAAAAATGCAGGTTATAAGGCTGCAGAATATGTAAAAGACGGGATGGTTTTGGGGCTTGGTACAGGTTCAACAACACATTTTTTCATTGAAAAAGTAGGTATGAGAATTCGTGATGAAGGAATTAATGTAATGGGCATTCCAACATCATTTCAATCATTATTAATCGCTAAACAATGGAATATTCCAATAACCACTTTGGAAGAGCACGATATTGACCTATCCGTGGATGGTGCAGACGAAGTGGACTCTGAATTTAATTTAATTAAAGGGGGAGGTGCAGCCCACACTAAAGAAAAAATCGTTGACTATGCTGCAAAGGAATTCATTGTTATAGTTGATGAGTCAAAATGTGTGGAAGAATTGGGTAATTTCCCAGTTCCTGTAGAAGTGCTTCCTGATGCATCCAGAATGGTTATACAAGCCCTTGAGGATATGGGTGCAAGTTGTGAGATAAGGATGGCTCAAAGAAAGGATGGTCCTGTAATAACCGACAACGGAAACTTTGTAATTGATGCAAAATTCGACAAGATTGAAAGTCCTTCTCATTTGGAAATAGATTTAAATTCAATTCCTGGAGTAGTTGAAAACGGAATATTTTCACAGATGGTGGATAAAGTCATTGTTGGAACCGATGATGGAACTAAGGAATTGTAGGTGATTAGATGCCGATACCAAATGGAATGTTTCCGGATTTTAGGGATCTTGCTTATAAATTAGCTATTTTATTTGGAGTTTTGATTGTAATTTATGGTGTTTTATGGTTGTTTGTAACTTTAGGAATAATTCCAGCATTAGTTGCAGCTATTTTCCCACAAATAGTTTTAATTTTAGTTGGTTTATTTATAATTTATGTTGCATTCAATAAAAGAAAATCATATTAAATTTTTTTCTACTTTTTTTTTAAAAATAGTTTATTTTAGGAATTTTTTTTTGTTTTATTTAAAAAAAGAAAAAAAGAAAAGTAATATTAAATATTACTTATCTATTTTACAGTATAATATTTTACAGTTTTTGTTACTGCTTTATAAGCGCTGTCACCAGCAAATTTAACGGTAGCTGCAAATTTACCTTTTTTGGTAACTTTTACCTTGATTTTAGCTATACCTTTAGAATTGGTTTTAGCTGAGAAGGTTTTACCGTTTACTTTAATGGTAACTTTTTTACCAGATACTCCTTTACCGCTAGATTTTAAAGTTACAGAAATAGTTTGATATTTGTTAACTTTTAAAGTAGCTTTATTTGCGGTTAAAGTAGTAGATTTTTTGTTAACTGTAATTTTTGCAGTATCTAATGAAGATTTGCTAGTATCATCACCAGCAAAGTATGCAACTACATTGTGAGTGCCTGCAGCAGTATATTTTATAGAATAATTAGCAATACCATTTGCATCAGTAGTGATTATTCCAACAGTTTCTCCATCAATAAGGAGAGTAATATCTTTATTAGATAATACTGCACCAGATGCATCAGTTAATGTAACTTGTAATTTTGCTGCATCTCCTACAAGAGCAGTTAAATCTTTAACAGTAAGTACTGTAGTTGCAAGGGTTTTAACAACGCCGCTTAATTCAATTTCATTGGAAGCAGGTAAATAACTTTCAGTTCCTTCAAAGTTCATTGAAACTTTGTTGTTACCACAAGCAATGTTGAATTTACCGTTTGCATCGGTAGTTACATTTGCTTTTACACCATTAATGGTGTAAATAATTGCAGCATCGGAAATACCTTTGTTTTTACCGTCTTTTAAAGCACCAATAACGGTTCCTTCACCAGTAACTGAAATAATGTCCAAGGTACTTGTTGAATCAGCAACATATATTGTTGAAGTGGATTTAGTTTTTACATAAGTTCCTTCACCAGCATAAGTCATTGAAACATCATATTTTCCATTGTCTAAAATGGTGTTAATTGCAGCTGCTCCTTCAGCATCAGTAACAAGATTGTAAGTCACATTATTGAGTGTTACAATTACAGTTTCGTTTGCAATAGCTGCTTTTTTACCAGCAGTAGTTAATGTTAATTCAAAAGTAACATTGTTGGATGTTGTTTTAATGTCATTAGCACTTATAACTGTGTCGAATAATGTGGTGTAAGTTCCTTGTGCAGTTGAAGCATTAACGTTATTTTTATTTTCAGCTTTAGCGAGGTAAGTTACAAATGTAGGTGGGAATGGTAATGCGTCTAAAGAGAATTTGTTTGAACCGATAGTTACATTGTAATATCCTCCACCAAGTATAATACCAATTCTGCTTCCGCTTATGTCATTGTTAAATATATTTTCATTTCCTGATCCGTATGCAGTTATTCCACTAATTGAACAGTCTTTTACAGTGTTGTTGTAGACATTGTGTCCTTGTGAGTGCATAAGATAAATTCCTTCTCTTGCACCAACAATAGTGTTGTTAAATACAGTTACTTTAGGACCGGTTCCATGTCTTACATCAATACCGTGGTTAGCAACATTGGTGATAACGTTTCCAGCAATAATACTGTTAGGAGTACCGAAGTTTAAAATACCTGTGGTGTATTGGTTTTTAATTTCGTTGTTTGTAACAGTTGCTGCACCAGAGTATTCTAAGTAAATACCCCATGATGCGCCGTCAACAGTACATCCAGTAATTACAATGTTTTTACTGTCTTTTGCACGAATCGCTGCATTTTTATATGCAAGTGAAGTTGGTGGGACAGTAGCTAGTGGTTCATATCCCGGATATTTTGCAATAATGTTTAAATCACTAATTACAACGCCGCTGTTGTTGACAGAGTATAATACTGCAAGTTCTGAAATAGCATATCCTCCGTTAGCAGTAGTTGCTGTAATTTTTGAAGGAACATTTGATATATTAAGATTATCATATCCAACTAAAGTAGCACCATTTCCGAAAATTTTAATGTTTTTATCGGTGTAAATGGAAATATCAGTGTAAGTTGCATCTTTTTCGAATTTTAATGTATCTCCATCTTTCATTGAATCAATTATACTTTGAATATCGCTAGATGTAGCGCCTGCAGGAACATTATATACTGTTCCAGTTTCACTTAAAATAGCAGTATAATCAATACTGATGTCTTTAGGAGTTGGAATTTCAGTGTATGCTTTGTATGTTGGGTTGTATGAACTGTCACTGTGAGTACCCATCATTGCAGTTGCACTACCATAATCAGATTGTGCTTCAGCAATGTAGTATACAAAGGTAGGTGGGAACGGTAAGTTGTTTAATTTAAAGTCATTTGCACCAACATTAATGTTTGCGTATCCTCCACCAAGTAAAATACCAATTCTGGATTTTTGTAAAGTATTGTTGTATAAATTGATATTGGATGATCCGTAACATGAAATTGAACTAATACTACAATTTATAATTGTATTGTAAGCTGCAGTATGTCCTTGTGAGTGCATAAGGTAAATACCTTCTTTTGAACCGATAATTGTATTGTTGATTACTTGTACATTTGGTCCGGTTCCGTGTCTTACATCAATACCATGGTTTTTAGCATTGACTACTTTATTTCTTTCAATTTGACCTTTTGCTGATCCAAAACTTAAAAGACCAGTGACTGCTTGGTTTTGAATCAAGTTGTCTGTGATTATTGCATTAGGTGAATATTGTAAGTAAATTCCCCATGATGATCCATCAACTGTATTTTTTATAAAAGTTAAATTTGCTGAATTTGTCACGAAAACTAAGGCATTTGAGTATGTTGCAGAACTATTTGCTCCGCCAACAATGTTTAAACCATTAATTACTACATTGTTTGCATTTATAACATATAGTGTTGCTAAATTAGTAATAGCGTATCCTCCATCTTTTGTAGTATTTGTGATAATGCTTGGAGTATTATTGACTGAAGGATTGTCATATCCGATTAATGTAGCGCCATTACCGTTAATGGTTATGCTTTTGTTAACGTAGATACAAATGTCGCTATATGTGCCGCTCTCGAAGTTTAAAACATCACCATCGGACATACCATTAAGTGTATTCTGGATATCGTCGCTAGTTGCTCCAGGTGAAATGGTATAGTTAGAAGATGAGAGAGCTCCGTCATTGTCAACAGCTAAAATATCGCTATTTTGTGCATTTTCAGCATCTTCTGCAAATACTGCGCTAGACCCTAAAAATACAATTGATATTAATAAAATAGCTAACATAAATCTCTTTTTATTCATTATTTCACTCATTTTATTTTATTTTTTAAACCTTGCTTATTTCATATTATATCAAAATTTCATCGATAAGCAATTATTTTATATTTGTGTTTTTCATATTATTTAAATTAAAATGTCTTAATATTTTAATATAACATTGTTATCATATTCAAAATAGATATTAAAGGGTAATTTGTGCTTAAAACAGTGTGATATTAAAAAAATTTATATATGATATAAAATTGAAATATTACCATATAATCAATATTATGTTTGGTTCATTTTGTTATTCATATAATGCAAAATGGGCTTATTTAGTTAAATTTATTGGTCAATGGGAAATAAGTTTATATTTGCAAATTTATGCACATCACTAAACTCTATTGATTTTTTAGATTATTGGTTATTTTAAATCGAGGAGATAGTATGAATAAAAAAGTTTTAAGTCTTTTTTTCATATTTTTCATAAGTTTATTCCTTATTTCGGCTGTTAGCGCTGAAGATAGCAGTAGTGAAGTTGCAAATGAAACTACTACTTATCAAATTGATTCTTCTTTATCAAATGATGAAATTCAATCTATGTTTGATGATGCAAATGAGGGGGATACCTTTGAATTTATTAATTATACATATAAAGGAGTTTCATTAGTGGTGGATAAAAAAATTAATATTGTATCAAACAAAACCGCTACAATATATGCTGCCACCAGTCCAAGCGAAAAGGCTAAAGGTATGGGAATAAGCGAAAGCTTCGGATTTTACTTTACATCAAATAGTGCTGGAAGTGTTTTATCAGGAATTAGGGTTATTGCAGACTCTTGTGATACTGCTATTATTGTAAATAATGTAAATAATGTTACAATTAAAGATAGTAGGATTGTTAAGGGAAAAAATTCTGTTTTAATCAGGAATTCCCAAAAAATCACTTTAAGCAATAATGATATTTCACAAGCTACAAAAAATGGAGTTATACTTCAAAATGTAAAATATTGTGATATCACAAACAATAATATTCAAAATAATGGCAGATCAGGTATAGAGACATCATATCTTTATAACTGTAACATTTTAAGAAATACTATTCATCATAATGGATTCAATGGAATTTCAATGTATAATGTTTCTGCTAATAATGTGATTAAGTATAATATTGCCCACAACAATACTAATGGAATTTATGTTGATTGTAAAACTACAAACGATACAGTAATGGCTAATACATTATCACATAATAGAATGGATCCATTTTGTGAGTTAGGAGGTTATGAAACAGGTAATGGTCTTTTGTTTGGAGGACATTTCAGAACTCCAACCAATTCAGGAAGATTACTTGTTAAAAATAATGCATTAATTCACAATGAGAATTTCCAGGCTAAAAATAATCCATCAAATGATATGTTTACATTAGATCAAAACTATTTTGATTCAACAGATGGGGAAGATACATTTATTTGTCCAATGCTTCTTGCTAAAATCCTACAACTTGATACAATTTCAATTCAAAATGGAATTGGAATTCAATTGCAAGACTCAGAAGGAAACCCAATAACCGATTCTCCGGCATTTGATTTGGGGGAAGTTGAAGTTGGGGGCAACAAATATACTGCAAAAATGGAAAATGACGGTGTTGCAAAAATACAATCAGAAGACATTGAACCTAATACAGAGTACAACGTTAAATATTCTGTAGGAGATAGAATCAAAAAAGAATTCGAGAAAACTGCAACATCAGGTTCTGAACAGTATAAAGAAACTGAAAAGCCGGTTGAATCTAGTAGTGAAAATTACAGGGATGAAGTGGGATCTTCAGACAATTCACAAAGTCAAAATACCGATGGAACCAATTCCAATGGTGATGGTAACGGCAAAGGAAGTTATGTAAATGGAAGTTCTTCTAGTTCACATATTTCCAATGGTGAATCTAATGGTAAGTATGGGACAAATAGCTCTGATGTAATCTCTTCCGATTCTTCTGATAATGGTGAAAACGCAATGTCTCAAGGAGATGTTAATGCAGGTTCATCAAGTGAAGGTTCTGGAGAAGGATCAAATGCTTACGAAATAGTTCCGGAAACTCCAATCTCCAAATCTGTTGTTAATACGTCCGGTATTGTAATATTAAGTATCCTTTTCCTATTGGGATGTTTGATTTATGGATATAGGCGTAGAAGTAAAATCGAATAAAATTTTCCTTTTCTTTTTTTCTTTTATTTATATAATGAATTACTAATTATTACTTGATGACAATAAAATCTCATTCTTTAAAAATTAATACAAGTAAAAACTTTGAAATTATTGATATTACTTCACAAATCAATGAGTTAATTGATATTGAAGAGGGTTTAATCTCTATTTTTTCAAAACATTCTACTTCGGCTATCGTTGTTAATGAAAATGAGTTAGGATTATTGAATGATTTAGAATTCATGCTTGATAATGTAATTTCAGACAAATTCAGCTATCAGCATGATAGAATTGATGATAATGCCCGTTCACATTTGAAATCATTTTTGCTATCTTCAAGTGAATGTTTGCCCATCAGAAACAATAAGTTGGATTTAGGCACATGGCAATCAGTATTTTTCATAGAATTAGATGGACCAAGACAGAAAAGAACAATAACTTTGACAATGGTTGGTGAATAATTGAGAAGATGGACAATAATTTTGATAGCTATTATAATTATTCTATTAATTCTGATATTGGTTTTTAATAATTATGATGCCTCACCTGTTTCAAGTAATTACTCGGAAATTGAAACTCAAATGAGAAAATTGTGGTATTAAAAAAAGAAGTTAAGAATTCATTTGTTGATGAATTCAATTTCAAATGCAATAACGGGATACTCTAAAGTAAAGTTTGTTATAACTTCCGGTGAAATTTCACCGAAGAATCCTTTAATCATGCCTTTTTCAGCGCTGCCTGTAACGTCAGCTGCTCTTCCTTCAATAAATGTCTTGTTTTCGCTGTCGGTTATTTCCATTGAATAGCCTAAATTGGACAATACGCTTGTTACAACGGATTTGATTTCAGTAAAGTTGGCAGTTGAGTGGCAGATTAGTGCAGCTAATTTTTTGGAAGACTTTGTTTTGTTTTCTTTTGAATCGTCTAAGTATAATACATCGCCAATTTCGAATATTTTTTGCGGCAAGTCTTCATGCTTGTTGTCTTCTAAAAATTCCATTAAACTGTTAATTAAACTAGTTCTAATCATGGTTCTGTCAATTGTAATTGGTCTTGCAACCTGAACGTGATCTTCTTCTGGCTGGTTCATTTTTTCGTAATGTGCCTCTTCATTGGTAAGCATCAAACTCATTACCTCTTGGAATCCGAGTGAAATCATTACTTCACGAATGGTGCTTTCAGATTTAAACCAATTGTTTTCATAAGCTACAGTATTAATGTCAGGTAATTTTGCCTCTACACTGTTGATGTGGTATTGAACAGCAATGTTTTCAACAACATCCACTTCGTGTAAGATATCCACTCTGTAAGCAGGAATGATTGCATTTACTTCATTGTCATTAATGATTTCAGCATCAAAACGTGCTTTTAGGAGTAATTCTTTAATGTCTTCTGCAGTGAGGTCTGTTCCACCAATTAATTTATTTGCAGTATCTACACAGACAAGCTGTTGTTGAGGAGTTAAATCAGGAGTTTTGATAGTTTTATCAACATATCTGACTTCCATGCTCTTTATTTGACCTCCAACTTCTGCAAATGAGCAGCAAATGATGTTCAATGCTTGATTCACTGCCTTTTCATCAGTTCCGGTAACGTCAACAATGATATTTTTGGTATCTTCCTTGATTTTAGTCAACTCACCGTTGATGATTGGTGGCATGGACAATACATTGTCATCTTTATCTAGAATTAACGGATATTTGTCGAAGTCTTGTATTAAATGAGCGTAAGCGACACCTTTGTCATGTTTGGTTAAGATTTCATCAGGAGTCATTTCAAAGTCTTTTTCTAGGGGAACGAATGCATTGGCATCTTTTGGAGTTGCAATGTATTTAAAAGGTCCTTCGACAACGTCAGCATTGTGGATACCGATAGCTACCTTTTTTCTATCTCTTCCAATAACCCAGTGAAGGTTTTCTTGGAAATCCATAATGTATTTGAGTTTATCGCCAGTAAAGTCAACATTGTCTATTTTGGCAAATCCTATGTATGGTCTGATTTTGGCAACGTCGCCATCAACCTCTACATATTCTCCGGAGTCTTCAACTTTATAATCTGGAAAACCGATTTCTTGGCCAATAAATCCTTTAAAAGATCTAGCTACTCCTTCAACAGATAGATTGTCTGGTCTGTTTGGGAAGAATTCTACTTTGATTTCTTCATCATCAAAGTCTTCAATATCACTAGACATCATTGGTAAAGTGTCTATCAGTTCATCTTTTTCCATATCTATTCCTAAATCTTTTAAATCTTGATATTTGAATGTAATTACTGGCATTTAATAACTCCATTTATTATTTTAAAATCCATAAATTAACATGAAAAATAGAGACTCAATAACAAAGTGCAGAGCTCTATGTTCTAATTCGCCCATGTCCCGTATTAATATTGTATGGGCAACATCAATTACAAAATGAATTAGGGCTGCTAGAATTCCTATAACTGGATTTAGGAAAACTATTGATAATAATATAAAATGAAATCCTGCTTCCATTATTTCATGTGCAAGCCATGTTTGCCAGGTTGTTTTTGTAGTTTGTTGGATTAAACCACCTAGAATAATGTAAAAGTTATTTAAAACCTTCCACATTAATTGTGTATGCAATACATCGCTTATAGCCAATACAATAGCAACATAAAACCATAATAATTCCATTTTTACACAGTCCTTTTATATATTGATAATATTATTATTCTATCTCTTTAATATAATATACTTAACGATATTAATAATATTTTACTTAATATTTTTAAATAATAAACAACATAATTAATAATATTATTTTTACTTAATTATTTTAGGAGAAAATATATGTCAAACGAAGAGATTCCTAAAGACTATGATTTTAAAAAAGAAAAAGAATGGGAGCAAAAATGGGAAGATGAAAACATCTACAAATACATTGGAGATGGTTCTCGTCCTAGATATGTTATTGATACTCCCCCACCATACCCAACAGGCGCAATTCACTTAGGACATGTCTTGAATTGGGTTTATATTGATATGAATGCAAGATACAGAAGACAAAAAGGCTTTGATGTCTTATTCCCACAGGGATGGGACTGCCATGGTCTTCCAACCGAAGTTAAAGTTGAAGAAACTCACAACATCAATAAGAATGATGTTTCAAGAGCTCAATTTAGACAATATTGTATTGATTTAACCACTAAAAACATTGCAAGCATGAAAGCGGACATGAAAGCAATGGGTTATTCACAAGATTGGACTCGCGAGTTCGTAACAATGAATCCCGAGTACATGAAAAGAACTCAATATTCATTTTTAAAAATGTATGAGGATGGATTGATTTACCAAGGAATCCACCCTGTAAACTGGTGTCCTCGTTGTCAAACAGCTATTGCTTTTGCAGAAGTTGAATACTCAGACAATACTACATTTTTAAACTATGTAAATTTCCCGCCTGCAGTTGAAGATTCCTATGACGATATTGCATCTTCACAAGAATCAGGCAAACAAGCCGACCCTAAGGATGAAGGTATTTTAATCGCAACCACCCGTCCGGAATTGATGTCTGCTTGTGTGGCAGTTGTAATTCACCCGGAAGATGAAAGATACACTCACCTTTTAGGCAAATATGTTGAAGTGCCATTATCACATCAGAAAGTAAAGATTATTGCTGATGAAGAGGTAGATCCGGAATTCGGTACAGGTGCGGTAATGATTTGTACTTTTGGGGATAAGACTGACGTAAGCTGGGTTCAAAAATATGATTTGGAAATCATTAATGCTATTGATGAAACAGGTACATTAACTTCTGCCGCCGGAAGATATGAAGGAATGGACTTACAAACTTGTAAAAAACAAACTATTGAAGATTTGGATGCTGAAGGATACTTGTTAAAACAGGAACAAGTCGACCAAAATGTAGGACAATGTTGGAGGTGTAAAACCCCTATTGAAATTCTTGTCAAAAAGCAATGGTTTGTAGCAGTACGTGATTTAATCGATAAAACCAAAACTGCAGCAGATGAGATGAAATGGGTGCCGGAACACATGAAATCCCGTATGGTAAACTGGGCAGATTCCATGGAGTGGGACTGGTGTATTTCAAGGCAAAGAATATTTGCAACTCCAATTCCGGTATGGTATTGTAAAGACTGTGGAAAAGTTATTTTACCTGATGCAGAAGACTTACCAATTGATCCAACTGTAGATAAGCCAAAACATGCATGCGAATGTGGATGTGAAGAGTTTATTCCTGAAGAGGATGTACTGGATACTTGGATGGACTCATCTATCTCACCACTATCCATTGCAGGATGGCCTGATGAGGACTACATTAATCATTTCCCATCAAATATCCGTCCACAAGGACACGATATTATCCGTACATGGGCATTTTATACAACTCTCAGATGTTTGGCTTTAACCGGCCAAAAGCCGTTCGATGATATTGTAATCAATGGTATGGTATTCGGTGAAGATGGAAACAAAATGAGTAAGTCAAGACCGGAGTTTGTAGTCGGACCTGAAGAAGTCATTGAAAAATACGGTGCAGACCCTCTAAGAACTTGGGCTGCAAACAGCGTTCCTGGATCTGATGTAATATTTGATTGGAAAGACATTAAGCATGGTTTTAGATTCTTAAGAAAATTCTGGAACGCATTTAGATTCATCAGTATGCAAATATTCGATGAGGAAGTCACATATGATGATGTTAAAGATAATTTAGGACCAATTGACTTATGGATTTTATCTAAATTGAATAATCTCAATAAGACTGTAGATAATGCATTTGCCGAATATAACTTTGCGGAAACCATAACTTCCATTGAAAGATTCTTCTGGCATGATTTCTGTGATGAATACATTGAAGCTGTAAAATACAGATTATACACAGATGTTTCAGACGAATCAAGAAGAGCTGCAAAATACACTTTAAGAACAGTCGTTGAAACTTCATTAAAATTATTGGCTCCTATTGCGCCATTCTTTACAGAAGAAGTTTACCAATACTTTGGAGATGAATCAATTCACACAACCTTATGGCCTGAAGTTTATGAAGAATTGATCAGTGAAGAAATGGAAACTAAAGGAGAAACTACTGTTGAGCTAATCGATGAAGTTAGAAGATTCAAATCAGCTTCTAAAATCCCATTGAATGCAGAACTTGCAGAAGTAAATGTATACACTTCAGATGAAGATTTGGTTGAAATATTTAACCAGTTCAATGATGATATCAAAGGAACTTTAAAGATTAAAGACTTGGCTATCAGTTCCGGAAAACCTGAAGTTCATGAAAAAATCATTGAAGTTGAACCGGACATGTCCCAAATCGGACCTAAATTCAAAGGGGATGCCGGTAGAATCATCGGTTATTTAAAATCAACTGACATCGATGAAATCGGCGAAGTTTTAGAAGAAAATCAAGAACTAACAATTGGTGATATTGTAGTGCCTGAATCTATGTTAAACATCAAAAAGGAGATTGTTGGAGCATCCGGTAAAAAAGTGGATATCTTGCAATCTGAAAACTTGGATATGATTGTTGAAGTAATCAGATGATTGCTTCTCAAATTTTCTTTTTTTAATACAAAATAAATATTGAAAGCTCTTTAAAATATTTCAAACTAATCTAAATATTGTATTATTTCTTTTAAAAGTATTTATATGGATTATGTAAGAAATAGCTATTGGAGATGAGATTTCTATATTTTGTATAATATTATTTGGACTTTAACTTGTGATGTCAAAAACCTTCTTTTCATTTATTATACCGAAGTCCATGAGGGGTTCTAGTAAGTGTTTTGTCTCATCTCCTACTCAATGTCATTTTCTAATTTGCGCACAACACGAGCAGGAACGCCTAAAGCCAGGGAATTGTCAGGAATGTCTTTTGTAACAACCGCGCCAGCACCTACAACCACATTGTTTCCAATTGTAACTCCTGGAAGAACTGTTACATTTCCTCCTAACCAAACATCATCTCCAATATGGATTTCACTAGCTTTTGCTAATTCTCCACGTCTTCCTTTAGGTGATAATGGGTGGCCAACGGTTGTAATTAAGGTATGGGGTCCAATCATAACATTGTTTCCAATATGAACTTCTTTAACATCTAAAATTGTAATGTTAAAATTTCCATTGAAATAATCTCCGATGAAGATATTTTTCCCGTTATCGCAGTTAAATCCCTTTCCAATCCAAACATTGTCTCCAACGCTTCCAAGCATTTCTTTTAAAAACTCATGCTGTTTTTGTCGGTCGGTTCCATCAATTGAATTATATGTTTCACAATTTCTGATAGCATTCTCCTTAAGGGCATATACCTCATAGTCACTGTAACAATATTCAAGGCCTGCTTTCAATTTGTCAATTTCTCTCATAGTTAACTATATTATTTATTTAAACTAAAAATATTATTGATAAAATGATTCTTAAGGTTAAAAATATTTCTGAGATTGGTGGAGTTGTCAAAGCGCCTCCATCTAAAAGTTATTCTCACAGAGCAGTAATTCTAGCATCACTGGCAAAAGGCACATCAAAATTGTATGACATGCTGTACTCTGAAGACACATTAGCTTCCATTAGGGTCTGTAAAACTCTAGGAGCACAAATAAACAGAACTGATGATTATCTGGAAGTTGTTGGAACTGGAGGCAAACTTCACAATTCATCCAGTGAGCCAATTGATTTAGCTAATTCCGGAACTACCTTAAGATTAATGACTTCAGTTTCAGCTTTAAGTGATAATGAAGTAGTTTTAACAGGTGATGATTCACTGCAAACTCGTCCGATGGGATTATTGATGGGTGCATTACAGCCTTTAGGAATCACAACAGAATCTTTAAATGATAATGAAAAAGCACCAATATTAATCAAACCGGGCTATGTTGGAGGCGAGACTAACATTTATGGAAATGTCAGCTCACAATTCATTTCATCAATCTTAATATCTTCACCTTTATCTAAGAATGGTGTTACATTATATGTATTGCCTGAATTTAAATCAAGACCTTATGTTAACATGACTTTGGATATCATGAGAAAATTTGGCGTGAAAACCCTAAAAGGTTACTATCTAAAGCACGATAATTGTGATAAGGAATTCCAAAGTTGCAGAATTGATGAGTTTAAGGTTACAAAACAATGTTACACAGCTTGTGATTACACTGTTGAGGGTGATTATTCCTCTGCTTCCTATCTTTTAGCGTTAATAGCTATAAATGGTGGCAGGGCTAAAATTAAAAATCTGTTTAGGGATTCTAAACAAGGGGATAAGGTAATTTTAGATATACTGCAAAAAATGGGGGCTAAAGTCATCCGTGGTGAGGATTATGTTGAAATCGGATCTGACGGTAATCTTAAAGCTATTGATGTGGATTTATCCAATGCTCCTGATTTGTTGATAACCGTTGCGGTTCTGGCAGCTATGGTCGAAGGCACAACCAACATCACTGGTGTTGCTCATGCAAGGGTAAAAGAGACTGATAGGATTGATACAACTTGCCGTGAGTTGGAAAAATTAGGCTGTAATTTAACTGAAAGGGAAGATGGAATGAGCATAACCGGGGGTGTTACCTCAGGAGTGGTTGATTCTCATGGAGATCACAGACTGGCCATGGCATTTAGTTTAATCGGCCTTAAATATGACATTGAAATTACAAATGGGGAAGTGTTTGATGTGTCATTCCCGAATTTCATAGAATCAATGGCAGAATTGGGCTTTGAATTGGAGTTGGTAGAGTGAATAAGGAAGAGCGTGTAATTGAACTTGTGAATCAGCTTGATAATACTTTTGAAATTAGAACATTTCTAGACCATGACCCTTATAAAGTATTGGTTAGGACAATTTTATCTCAAAGGACTCGTGATGAAAATACAGATCAGGCTACTGAAAACTTGTTTTCCAAATATAAGGACATTTATGAAGTTGTTGATGCTCCAATTGATGATATCAAAGAGTTGATTAGGCCAGCTGGTTTTTATAATGTTAAAGCAGGTAGAATTGTTGAAGTCTCACGAATTTTAATTGATGAATATGGTGGGGAGGTTCCGGATACTGTAGAAGAGCTTGTAAAACTTCCGGGTGTTGGAAGAAAAACTGCAAATTGCGTTATGGTTTTTGCTTTTGAACTTCCTGCAATTCCTGTTGATACTCATGTTCACAGAATTTCAAACCGTATGGGTTTGGTTGATACAAAAGATCCTGAAGATACTGAAGTTGAGTTATGTAAAATAGCTCCCGAAGAATTATGGATTAAATTGAATGATTTGATGGTTCAGTTCGGCCAAAATATCTGCAAGCCTATAGGGCCTCAGTGTGAGATTTGTCCCTGCACCGATATCTGCGATTATTTTGCTGAAAACATATAATTTTTTCTTCTTTTTTTTATTAACTTCCAAAAAGTTTATATATAATGGTTTTTTCACTACAATTTCATGAACTGGCTTCAACAAACTTTAAATTATTGGTTATACAATATACGACATAGTCAAAAGCCTCAATTTTTAAATAAGGAGGTGAATAGATATGATTTGTATTTCACATATTTGTTCTTCAATCATTACAGTTTCCTTTGGCGATTGTTGTGGTACTCTGTACATTTCCTTGGAGGTGAGAAACAAATGGGGTTATTCATACTCTTAATGGAACATATGGTTTCAATATTTTAATAATTTTGAGACAATTTCTGTTCCTATTGATTAATAGGGTATAGTAACTCAGTTTTCATCTCCGCCAGGACAATTGAAAAAATCAATATCGATGATAGTCATTTAAGAACAACCCATTTCTGTGAGGCTTTTCCCTTAGATAAACACTATTCAATTGTCCTTTTTCACTAATAATTATTTATATATGGCCTTTCTCAATATATTTTAAATAAGAGAGTTATCTATTTTAAGAGAACCTCTTAAGGAAATGTACTAAATTAATGTCTAGATGGGTATTGTGGAGTTTTTCTCCACAATAGGGCATTAATTTTAAACTATTTTTTCTAAAAATCTTATATGAAATTGGCCATATCTAAGGTGAATTTTTAATTAATGAGTGCTATTTACTTTTTTTGAAATAATTAAGTTTATATATGGCATTTGATATTATAATTAAATAGGGGGATTCTCTCTTTTTAGAGGAACCTCTTAAGGAAATGTACTAAATTAATGTCTGTGTGGATTATTGTAGAGTTTTTCTCTACAATAGGGCATTAATTACAAACTATTTTTTTAGTAATACCAAAACATTTATAAAGTAAAACGATGTTATATAACAATAGTTATAATAACACTTGTTATGTAACTTCAAAATAACCCTTTTAATATACCATTAAAAACAATTAATATTTATAGGAGAAATAAATTATGGCAAATATACCAGAATTAAAAAGAGGAGTACTTGACAGCATTACTGATGCTATCGGAAACACTCCAATCGTAAGATTAAACAATTTAACAGAAGGATTAGAAGCAGAAGTTGATGTAAAAATTGAGTCATTCAACCCAACAGGAAGTGTAAAAGACAGAGTTGCAGTTGCAATGATTGAAGATGCAGAAGAAAAAGGTTTGCTTAAGCCAGGTGCTACAATCATCGAACCAACTAGTGGAAACACAGGTATAGGTCTTGCATTTGCGGCAGCTGCTAAAGGTTATAAATTAATATTAACCATGCCTGACACCATGTCAATTGAAAGAAGAAAATTCTTAAGTGTGTTGGGTGCTGAACTTGTTTTAACTCCCGGTGCTGATGGAATGGGTGGAGCTATTGCAAAAGCTAAGGAATTAAATGAGGAAACTGAAGGTTCTATCATTTTAGGTCAATTTGACAATCCTGCCAATGTAAAAATCCACGCAGAAACCACTGCTCTGGAAATTTTCAGAGACACTGAAGGAAAAGTTGATTTTGTTGTTTCTGCAGCAGGAACTGGGGGAACAGCTACTGGAATTGCTAAAGGTTTAAAGGAACTGGTTCCGGATGTTAAGGTGGTTGTAGTTGAACCAAAAGAATCACAAACACTTGGAAAAGGTGAAAAAGGACCTCACAAAATTCAAGGTATCGGTGCGGGATTTGTTCCATCAATTTATGATGCTGATGTTATTGATGAGATTATTCCTGTAGCCAGTGAAGATGCTGGAAAAACTTTAGTGAACCTTGCTAAAAAAGAAGGTATATTCTCAGGTATATCCTCTGGAGCTGCAACTTTTGCTGCTTTACAATTAGCTAAAAGAGAAGAAAACAAAGGCAAAAGAATAATAGCTATCTTACCGGACAATGGTGAAAGATATCTCTCTGTAGATTGGTTATTTGAATAAGAATAACTATTTATACTATATGTTATATAATTTTAGGTATAACAATCTTTGAGGTTTGCTGATGTTTAAAAATTTAAGGGATGAAATTAAAGCTATTAAGCAAAAAGATCCGGCCGCAAGATCAACATTAGAGATTTTCTTGTGTTATCCTGGATTTTATGCTTTATTATTCCATAGAGTCAGTCATTGGCTTTGGAATCATTCTTTAAAGCTTTTAGCTCGTATTAATTCAAATATAGCAAGATTTCTTACTGGAATTGAAATTCATCCTGGTGCAACATTCGGTAAAAGAGTTTTCATTGACCATGGAATGGGAGTTGTTGTTGGAGAAACAGCAGTCGTAGGTGATGACGTATTGTTATATCAAGGTGTAATCCTTGGAGGAACCAGTACGGAAAAAACCAAAAGACATCCGACTCTTGAACGTGGAGTCATTGTGGGTGCAGGTGCTAAAGTAATGGGAAACATCACAATTGGGGAGTACTCTAAAATTGGTACTGGAGCAGTTGTGCTAAAGGATGTTCCTTCAGAATCAACTTGTGTTGGTGTTCCTGGACGTATCGTTAAATGTAAAGGTGTTTCCTACAAGAAAGTTAATCTTGATCACGATAAACTTCCGGACCCTGTTGCAGATGCAATCAGAACTTTAGAAAAACACCTCAAGGAAAATGACGAACAAATTAAGATTTTATTTGACAAAAACGAAATCTGTTTGACAGAAGATATTAGAGATGAACAAGAAGAATTAGAGGATTTGTTTAAAAAATAGAAGGGATTTTTTATGAAACCACCTTGTGAAATCGTAGTATGGTATGTAATACCAGCAATTAGGTCAGAATTAGCTAAAGAACTTTTAAATTTAGGCATGAGACAGAAAGATGTTTCTGAACTTATGGACATTACACAACCTGCAGTGTCACAGTACATAACTGATAAACGTGGATGCGGAATCGAGCTTGATGATAATGTAAAAAAAATGGTTAGGGACTTTGCTAAAGAATTAGCAGATGGGACCGCTACAAAAGCTCAGTTAATTGGAAGGACATGTGCAATATGCAAACATGTTGAAATTGCAGATGTTTTAGACCAACTTAATATTGATAAGTCCGAACTTGGTGAGGATTGTCAATCTTGTTTAGGTTCTGAAGCTACTAAATGCTAAAAATATTGGGTTTTATAGTAAACTATTTAAAGTATTACTAACCAATATTTTATTATACTTTAATATTTAGTGGCAAGTTTACCGAGTGGCTTAGGTGTGTGGCTGCAGACCATAATACGGGGGTTCAAATCCCTCACTTGCCTTTTACAATTACTATTTTTCGAGGTTATTTTTATGGACGTCTATTCAACTTTAACTCGCAGTAAAGAGGATTTTGTGACTATTAATAAAAACAGAGTTAACTTATTTGTTTGTGGTCCAACTGTTTATGATGATGCTCACATTGGACATGGGAGAACCTACATATCTTTTGATACAATTAAAAGATATTTGGAATACAAGGGATATGCAGTATTCTACATCCAAAATATCACAGACATTGATGATAAAATCATCAACAGATCAAAAGAAAGTGGAATTCCTGCAGGCGAGTTAGCTAGAAAATTTGAAAAAAGATACATTGAAGACATGAACAAATTAAATGTCAATGGTGTTAATTTATTTGCAAGAGCAACCGATCATGTTGATGAAATATTGGATCAAATTCAAAGATTAATTGATAAAGGTTTTGCTTATGAAACCGAAGATGGGGTTTATTTTGAAATAGATAAGTTCCCTGAATTTGGTAAATTATCCAACAGAAATGTTGAAGAGCTAGAATCTCATAGGGATTTAGCTGATACAACAAAGAAAAATCCACAGGACTTTGCACTTTGGAAAAAACGTTCTGGAGTAGATGAACCTACCTGGCCGTCCCCATGGGGTGATGGAAGGCCTGGCTGGCACATTGAAGATACTGCCATTACTGAATACTACTTCGGACCTCAATATGACGCTCACGGTGGAGGTCTTGACTTGATTTTCCCACACCACGAAGCGGAAATCACACAAATGGAAGCTGTTTCAGGCAAAGCTCCAATGGTCAAGTTCTGGTTACACACAGGATTTTTAAACGTCAATGGAGAGAAAATGTCAAAATCTTTAAATAACTTCATCACTATTCGTGAATTATTAAAAGATTATGCTCCTGAAACTTTCAGATTCTTTGTACTTTCAACTCATTACAGAAGTCCGATTGACTTTTCTAAAGATTCACTTCATCAGTCTGAGAAAAGTTTAGATAGGATTAGGAAATACTATGAACTTTTAGATGTTGAAGTAACTGAAGATGTTGATTCAGATTACGAAGTATTGGATAAATGGGCTGGTGAATTCTTCAGCAGTATGGATGATGACTTTAACACTCCAAAAGCTATTGCAGCTATCTTTGGATTGATTAACGATTCCAAAAACGAATTGGATTCATTATCTAGTGAAGATAAAATTGCTATTAAAGCATTCTTGGATGATGCAGCCCATATTTTTGGTGTTAGTTTTGAGACTGAAGAAGTTAATGCTGGAAGTGATGATTTACTTGAATTGATTTCTGAAGTTAGATCTCAGCTAAGAGCTAACAAACAATATGATTTATCTGATAAGATAAGAGATAACCTACAATCCTTAGGTTATGAAATAAATGATTAGGAGTTTTGCTCCTATTTTTTACTATTTTTTATTTTTTTCTATTGAAAATATAACAACCTTTATATACTAAAAATAACAGATGTTATATCTGTATAACATAAGTTATATTTTATTTTTCTAGACTATTGATTTAGGCATACCAAAACATTTATATATAAAAAATAACTATTGTTATATAATAGTATAACACGTGATATATTATTGAGAAATTCAAAAATTAAGGTGATTATTAATGACAGATAAAAATTATAGATTAGCAACATTAGGTGTACGCGCAGGACAACAGCCAGACCCCGCAACAGGGGCCCAGGCAGTTCCAATTTATCAAACTACTTCATATGTATTTAAAGACTCAGACGAGGCTGCAAGAAGATTCGCCCTTCAAGAATTTGGACAAATTTACTCCAGATTAACAAACCCTACCAGTGATGTATTTGAAGCAAGAATTGCTGCTATCGAAGGCGGTAACTCAGGTATTTCAACATCAAGTGGTCTTGCAGCAATTTCATATGCAATTTTAAATGTAACTGAACCTGGAGACAACATTGTATCTGCAGACAACCTTTACGGTGGAACCTACCAATTATTTAATTATACTTTTAAGGATCTCGCAAGAGATGTTAAATTTGTTGACTCACAAGACTTAAAAGCTTTTGAAGATGCAATTGATGAAAAAACCAAGGCAATCTATGTTGAATCAATCGGAAACCCAAAATTGGATGTTCCTGACTTTGAAGCACTTGCAGAAATTGCACATTCACATGACATTCCACTGATTGTGGACAATACTGTTGGTGTGGGACTCGTCAGACCTTTAGAACATGGTGCAGATGTCATTGCAGCATCAGCAACCAAATATGTTGGAGGTCATGGAACTGCAGTTGGAGGATACATTGTCGATTCCGGTAAATTCAACTGGGGAAACGGCAAATTCAACAATTTCACAAAACCAGATCCAAGTTACCATGGATTAGTATTTTGGGATGCATTCGGTGATGTTCCAGAACTTGGAAACATTGCATTTACTGTAAGAGCAAGAGCAAGACTTTTAAGAGACTTAGGTGCTACTCAAGCTCCTGTTCACAGTTTCATATTCCTACAAGGTCTTGAAAGTTTGGATGTACGTGTAAAAAGACACTCTGAAAATGCACTTAAAGTAGCTAAATTTTTAGAAGCACATCCAAAAGTTAAATGGGTAAACTATCCGGGATTAGAATCCCATCCTACTTATGAAATCAATAAAAAATACTTGAAAGATAATTTTGCAGGTATTTTAGGTTTCGGTGTTGAAGGTGGAGAAGAAGCTGGTCGTAAAGTAATTGAAAAATTAGAATTATTCTCAATTCTTGCAAACATTGGAGATGCAAAAAGTCTCGCAATTCACCCAGCAAGTACTACTCACCAACAATTAACTCCTGAAGAGCAAGAAGCTACTGGAGTAACTCCGGACTTCATTAGGCTTTCCATTGGTCTTGAGGATGCAGATGACTTAATTGAAGATTTAAGTCAAGCATTAGATAGTATCTAGTTACTATCTAATCACTTTAAATTTATATATTAAAATATTTTATTAAATTATAAAACAATTGGGAGATTAATGATGTATTTAGATAACTCAGCAACTACACAAGTTAGTGAGGAAGTTTTTGAAGAAATGAAACCATATTTCATAGAAGAATTTGGAAATCCTTCCACTCTTTATAAATATGGTCGTGAATCTAAAAAAGCATTAGATTTGGCTCGTCAAAGAGTGGCTGATGCAATTAATGCAAAACCTGAAGAAATTATTTTTACAAGTGGAGGATCAGAATCCGATAACCTTGCCATTAAAGGAATTGCTTTTAAATTAGCTAAAAAAGGTAAACATATTATTACAACAAATATTGAACATCCTGCTGTAAAAAACACTTTAGGATTTTTAGAATCTCTTGACTTTAAAGTTACTTATTTGCCGGTTAATGAAAATGGTATAATCAACATTGAAGATTTAAAAGAAGCAATAACTCCTGAAACCATTTTAATAACTGTAATGCATGCAAACAATGAACTTGGTACAATTCAACCTATTGAAGAAATTGGTAAAATTGCTCGTGAGAATAAAATTAAATTTCACACTGATGCAGTACAAAGTTTCGGTAAAATTGAAGTAGATGTTGAGAAATTAAATGTGGATTTATTATCATTATCCTCTCACAAAATTAATGGTCCAAAAGGTGTTGGGGCAATATATATTAAAAAAGGAACAAGAGTAGTGCCTCTTATTCATGGTGGAGGTCAAGAAAAAGGTATCAGGTCAGGTACCGAAAATGTTCCAGGAATTGTTGGATTTGGTAAAGCTTGCGAGTTAGCTGCATTACAACTTGAAGAACACTACAAAAAATTGTCTTCAATTCGTGATGAACTCATCGATAAAGTATTGAACACTATTCCTGAATCATACCTAAATGGTGATAGGGAAAACAGATTGCCTAATCTTGTTAACTTCAGATTTAAGGCAATTGAAGGTGAATCTTTAATTCTTTTATTAGATGCTAAAGGTTATCAGGCTTCAACCGGTTCTGCATGTTCCTCAAATACCTTAGAAGCTTCACCGGTTCTAACCGCTTTAGGTCTTGACCCGGTAGATGTTCATGGTTCTTTAAGAATATCATTAGCTCCTGAAAGTGATGCTTTTGATGTAGATGAATTTGTAAATGTTATTGCAGAAGCTGTTTCTAGACTCAGAGAAATGTCTCCTCTCTGGAATCAAGAATTAGATTATGATGGTGTAATGTGTGCAAAACACGGTGATGATTGTAGGATGTGTTAATTATGGATTATTCAGAAAAAGTAATGGATCACTTTGCAAACCCTAGAAACTGTAGAAAAATGGAAGATGCAAATGGGGTTGGAACTGTTGGAAACCCAACATGTGGAGATTTAATGACAATTTACATTAAAGTCAATGATGATGACGTAATTGAAGATATTAGCTTTCAAACCTTTGGTTGCGGAGCAGCTATTGCAACAAGCAGTATGATTACTGAAATTGCTGTTGGGAAAACCATCGAAGAAGCATTAAAAATTTCCAGAAATGATGTTGCAGATGAATTGGATGGCCTTCCACCAATTAAAATGCACTGTTCGAACCTTGCAGCTGATGGACTTCAGGCAGCTATCGAAAACTATAAAGAAAATAATCAATAATAATAAATACTTTGTTAAATAAACTATCTTTAACTTATAAAAGGAGATGTTTTATTATGGCAAAAATATTAAAATGTGATGACTGTGGAAGTATTATCCAAGTTTTAGCTGAAGGCGATGAAAAAGTATGTTCTGACCACATGCTTGAATTCCCAGTACAAACTGAAGGAGAGAAATCTCCTAAACACAAACCAGTAGTTGAAATCGATGGTGACAAAGTAACCGTTAAAGTCGGTGAAGCAGCTCACCCAATGGATGACGACCACTATATCCAATTTGTTATTGTTGAAGCTGGAGCAGAACAATACGCAAAATGCTTCAAACCTGGAGATGTTGCAGAAGCAACTTTTACTGTCAACTCTACCGATGATGTAAAAGCATTAGCATTCTGTAATTTACACGGTCTTTGGTCTAGTGAATAAGTTTAAAATTTATTTTTAAACTTCTTTTTTTATTTATTTTTATTTTTAATGAAAAATTTTAATTACTTGTTTTTATATAAAATATATCGTGTCTAGTTATAGTAAGTTAATAATTTTTATTGTAGTTTTAGCGCTCATTTTAGCAGCTATCCTTTTTATTGATAGTTCTACTGGGAGTATGAATAAATCCATGAAGGATATTAGTGACGGTATTGTACATGGGGATAGCGACTATAATGAAGCTGTTAATTTAGTTAACAATAAAAGTTTTTATGAAGGAATGGTAAAAGCAGACTCTGCTGAAAAAAATTATAATAATAGTTTATCGAAATTACTGGAGTTTAAGGCCAATTTTTCAGCGGATATAAATAGTGTTCATCAAGATTATATTGATACTGTAATCAAGGAATTAGAGTTGAAATTAGAGGCTGTTGGCTTGTTGAAAAAGGCAATTGATTGCTTTAAAGTAAATGAGAATGCCACTGGAACAAATTATGCTTCTCAAGCAAATGATTTAATTTATCAGGCTAAACAGTATCAGAATCAGAGAGATGAACTTGTAGCGGATAATCCAAATTTATTCAAGGAAGAATTTAGTATATAGTAGGGGGTTTAAACTTGAAGACTAAATGCCCAAAATGTAATGGAATAGGTTCAGTGGTAGTGGACTATAAGGAATGTGATGCCTGTGGTGGAACAGGTTATGAAGAGGATTCATTTGATGTAGGCAGTCATTTTAAGGGTGTTAGCAGTAAGGCTAGAGATAAATTTGATTTGGGTGGAGATGAAGACATCCCCTGTGAAGTATGTAACGGAAAAGGACAAGTTGAGGTATTTGAAGATTGCCCTTATTGTAATGGGACCGGTCAGATTAATGTATGCAGGGACTGTGGTAAATTAATAGATGAAAAAGAGGATGTCTGTTCTGATTGTATGGAAAAAAGAAAGGTTGAGAAAATGAAACATGATGAATATATTGCTCGTCAAAATCAAGCAAGAGATGTATATGTGCTTGATTCATTATGTAAAATGAGCGATATTGATAAAGATAGATTATACAAAGGAAAAATTACTAGAATAGAAAGATATGGTGCTTTTGTAAGTTTAAATAATAATGTTTGGGGACTTATGAGAGGCGATGTTTCTGAATATAAAGTGGGGGATGATGTAATTGTATTTATTACATCCATTAAATCTAGGGAAAATAAAATAGATTTGGCTCCCGCTTACGTTGACAAATATAGGCTTATTAAATTAACTAAATCAATTCCAAGAACTCTTATTAAACAATTAGAAGAGAAAAAAGGCAAAATCGTTAGAATTGATGGTGAAGTTCAACAGATTCAACAAACATCAGGACCTACAATTTTCATGGTCAGTGATGAAAGTGGAGTAACAGAAATTGCTGCTTTTGACAAAGCAGGTGAGAGATCTTATCCTGAAATTGAAGTGTCTGATGCTGTACAAATTATAGGTGAAGTTAATGAACATGGTGGAAAAACCCAAATTGAAGCATCTTCAATGACAAAACTTAATGAAGAAAATACTCAGAAACTCAGAGCTTTAATTGATGATGCTTTAAATAAAAGAGCTGAACCTGAAGATGTTGATTTCTTGGTTAAAAGTGATGTTTTAAATAGACTTAAGCCAAAGATGAGAGAAGCAGCACAAAAAATAAGAAGGGCTATACTTGATGGGAGAACAATTTTGCTTAGACACCACAATGATGCTGATGGTATTTGTGCAGGTGTTGCAATGGAAAAAGCTTTAATTCCATTAATTGAAGAAGTAAATCCAAGCAATGATGCTCAATATTACTATTTTAAACGTTCTCCAAGTAAAGCACCTTTTTATGAATTAGAAGATGTTGTTAAAGATTTATCATTTGCCCTAGAAGATCAAGAAAGACATGGGCAAAAATTACCGTTAATCGTACTTTTAGACAATGGATCTACTGAAGAGGACATTGTGGCATTGATGCAGGCTAAGATTTATGATATTGAAGTTGTGGTGATAGACCACCACTCTCCTGGTGAATTATTGACAAAAGAAGAAAGAAATGGTGAAATTGTAGCAGCCACTGTTGCTGTGGATGAGTATGTTGATACACACGTAAATCCTTATTTGGTAGGTGGAGATTCACAACTAACTGCTGGAGCATTAGCGACAGAAGTAGCTCACATTATTAATCCTTCTGTAAGGGATTTAATTAAACATTTGCCTGCTGTTGCAGCATTAGGTGACCATGCCGAATGTGGAGAAGTATACCAATATCTGCAATTGGCCAGTGAAAAAGGATTTACCAAACAACATTTGGCAAAAATAGCAGAATGTGTTGACTTTGAAGCATATTTCTTAAGGTTTATGAATGGTAGAGGAATAATGGATACCATTTTAGCTGTTGATAATCTGGATAAACATGAGAAAATGATTGATGCTTTATACAAAGAATATCAAAAACGAGTCGACACTCAACTTAAAGCAGCTATTCCGAATATCAAAAGAACTCAACTTGAAAACGGCATTTACTTTAATCTGATAGATGTTGAAAAATTTGCACATAAATTCACTTTCCCTGCTCCTGGAAAAACTTGTGGTTTTGTCCATGATTATATAATTAAAGAGTTGGGCGAGGATAAACCTATTGTTACATTGGGTCATGGGCCTGATTTTGGAGTATTTAGGGCAACTGATGCTGTTAATGAAGAATTTGGATTTAATGTGAATGATATTGTGGCAACTATGATTGAAAGAGTTCCTTCAGCGGGCATTGATGGTGGAGGTCATGAATGCGCTGGTTCTATTAAATATATTGAAGGACTGGGCGAAGAGGTATTGTATAAGGTAGTTGAAGAAATTCAATCTTTATCTAAAAAATAAATATAAGAAAAATGGCTTTAGAGAATTATTGTAAAAATTGTGGGCATAGGATATTTCCTAACGAGCCTTATTGCACTGGTTGTGGTTGTAAAACAAGCTATATGGCAAGCGATGACAACCATGTTTTGGATGTGCCTATTCACAATATTGGTTTTTTTAATTTTGACATTGATTTTTCACCATATATTGAAAGTAGCAGAAAAGATTTTAAATACGAAATATGTTCCTGTGGACATCTAATTGATGTAAATGATGATTATTGCCAAATGTGCGGCGATAAAAAAACTAGAAGCAAATTTGATAAGTTATTTTCTAAAAATAAACCTAAACCATCATTTTTCATGGATAATGTTTTATGTGAATGTGGTGCCGTTAATTCAAAAGACAGTATCTTTTGTGAAATGTGCGGAAAACAGTTGCATGAAGAGGTTAATTATTCCAATAGCAATTATAGTAATTTTAACCTGGAATTTAATGATTCAATTTTTTGTTTTTGCGGTGAAGAAAACGATAAATTCTCTCAGTTCTGCAGAAATTGTGGGTTGCCATTAATTAATTATGGAAAAACAAATGACATCTATATTTTATGTACTTGCTCTACAATAAATGAAGCAACATCCGATTTCTGTATTGAGTGCGGAACTAATTTAAATAAAGAAAATTCAGTTCTGATATGTGTTTGTGGAGAAAAAAATCCTGCAGGTTCAAAATTCTGTCAAAGTTGTGATAGGCCTTTAAATCCTCAGAGAATGTTAAAGACTAAAATAATTTGTTCATGTGGTGAAATTTTAGAATGGAATGCTGAATATTGTCATAATTGTGGTAAAAATATTAAAAACACTTTAATTCGTAAAAATTCTATAAACAATACTGTAAAATCTCTGAAAAGCATGTTTAGGTAGTGATCTTATTGAAATGTTGTGATATTTGCGGAACATTTAATCTTAAAGAAAATAAGTATTGCACCCATTGCGGAAATAAGTTTGTAACAGAGCATATTTGTCCTCATTGTGGTGAAGTTAACTTGGATTATGCTACCCATTGTGTTAAATGCCAAAAGCAAATAAATCCGATAACCATTGATGATTTTGATGTTCTATTCAGTGAATACAATCAAGATTTATTGTTGAATGCTACAATAAGTGATTTTGAGTATAATCAGATATTATCGAATATTTTCATTAGAGCGGATTATCTTGAAATTTATGGAAACACTACAAAAAATAAGATTTTAAATTTTGCTAGCGCATTTACGGAATGCAAACCTAAATCTAGAGGATATGAACGAGGTTACATTTTCCTTGGTAATTGCATTTATTATGATGACCGTTTAGATGATTCTGTGCAAATTGCCACTATAATTCATGAATTGGCTCATTATTTTTTATATAACATTATTGAGAATCTATTATGCCATATTTTTAAGGTTAGAACCTCTTCAACATTGCAAAGTTTCGTTTGGTATTTTTTAACACTTCCTGAATTTAAAATAATGAATGAATACTGCGCACACACAGTTGAAGGAAGATTTGTTCCTTACGGATTCCAAAATTATGGTTCATTTAATGCATTGGTAAAAAATATGGGCTGTGATGAAGAGTCAATAAACACTATGATAATTTTTGGAAATACTTTTGCTAATGAAATTATAACATATTTGGAAAAATATATTGATGATGATTTAAGACAAGAGATTAAAGTTCAATATCGTAAGGATTTAAACTCCCCTACTTATGAGTCAATATTCAGGGAAACAAATGATTGTTTGCCTTTAGGTTTAAAAAATAGCACGTTGATAAAAATTTTATATGATATATTTAAAGAAGCATCGCAAGATAATGTTAGGGATGATTTGAAAGGTATAAAAGAAGGTATTGAACTGAATTAATCATTTTGTTCTTTTTGCTCTTTGTCTTTAATAGCATCTAACACGTCTTTGCCGGTATCAGTTAATCTATATAATCTTCCTTTACGAGCTTCTTCGTTAATGCATTCGACAATTTCTTTACTTTTTAATTCACTTAGAACTTTTGAAATATGATTAGTTCTAATTCCACTGTCTTTTGCGATGTTAGTTGGTATTTTAACTTCATCTCCAATTGATTTCAAAGTTTTTTCTCTATATTTAGAAATCTGAACATATGAAGTTAATTTCAAAAGCTCATCGTTTTCCTTTGACATAATAGAATATTATATTTGTTATACTATAAAATGTTTTATAACATCTTATTATATTATTATAAGTATCTTAAACACCTTTTTAACGGATTTAGTAATACGCATTGCATAAAATATTAATTTATTTATATTAGTTTAATTAAAAATTATTAATAATTAGGGAATTATTTGTTGATAGTATGAAATGTGATAATTGTGGTCATGTTAATAAGAGTACAGCAAAATTTTGTACTAAATGTGGAGTGCCGTTCAATGGAGCTGAAGTTTCAAAAACTTCAAACGCTTCACCGCAGGATTCTAATAAAACCAAATATATAATCATAGCCTTAGTTGTAATAATAGTAATTCTTGTAGCGGCTATGGGTTATTATATGGGTATGAGTTCTAATTCTTCTCAAAATGATGCTTCACAGGAGGATTCTTCATCGTCAGTTGATGATGATAGTGAAAGTTCAACTACCTCTTCAACTTCATCTAGCTCTAAATCCTGGGTATTAATTGGTACTTATTCGGGGTCAGGGTCTGGATCGCAGTCAGTTACTGTTCCTTCAGGTCAGATTATGGTAAAGCTTTCCGCATATCCTATTAAAAATTATGCTACAAATTATTTGCATGTTTCAGGATCTAATGGTAGGTCTGGTGGTGTTGATTGGGGTTCCCAAAGTGCTGTTGAAACACGTTCCGACTCATTCACTTATACTTCATCTTCATCAGAGGTATTTTCCATAGATTATTATGAAACTGTAAGCTGGAAGGTTGAATTTTATAAATATCAATAGTGATTTTCAATCACTTTTTCTTATTTTTTTTAATAAATTATTAATATAATAAAATAATAAATTATTTACTATGTTTTTTGATTTAAATGTTAAAGGAAGTAGCTTGGATAATAATATTAATTTAGCTATTGAAGCTTCCAAATATGGTTGGAACCACATTAATTTTTCATATAATCAAAATGATTTTAAAAATGCATTGGAGTTCAAACAAGATCTGAAAGATAATTTGGACGATAAAATCATGTTTGATTATACTTTAGAGATTAAATCAAACAACATTAATGAGATTCGCAAACTTGCTCGTAAATTTAGAAATAAATCTTCCTGTATTTCTGTTGTGGGTGGAGATTTAAAGGTAAATCGTGCAGTTGTTGAAAATATACAGATAGACATTCTATCAAGACCCTACTTAAAGAGATTTGACGGTGGTCTTAATCACGTTTTAGCAAAAGAAGCAGTAAAGAACAATGTTGCTGTGGAAGTATGTTTTAATGATATCTTAAAAAGCTATTTGTCATATAGATCTAAGGTCATTTCTAATTTTAAAGATATTTACACGTTATACAGAAAATTTGATTTTCCTTTGGTTTTGTCAACTGGAGCGGAATCTAGTTTTGATTTAAGGACAACACATGATTTTATTTCTGTTTTTAAGCAGACTGGTTTGAATGATTTTGAAATTGAAAAATCTTTTAAAACAGCTGAAAATATCATGGAGTCTAATAAGAATAGGGAAAATATGATATTGAAAGGTGTAAGGAGGGTTGTTGATGAAACTTAAAGTTTTACCGCCTACACTTAGAAAAAATAACAGGTACCTGACTGTTGAAATTAAGATTTCTTCTCCAATCACAAAAGACGATTTGGTTACAATTGTTTGGGATGCATGCATTCGTTTTCAAGGCGAAGCAAATACTGCTAATTTTAACTTATGGGTCATGAAATTTTTTGAAATGGATGAAAATGAGGATTATTACTGTTATAAAGCCATTGTCAGATGTCAAAGGGATTTTGTAGAGGATGTTAGGTCTGCTCTTGCTTTAGCTAATAAATACAATAACAGTAGGATAGCAATGACTACTATCGGTTTGTCAGGTACAATAAAATCATCACAAAAATTCATTTAATTACTTTTTGTTATTTTAAAATAGAAAACTTTATAAATAATATATATTATAAATATCAATTGGATTTATGGAAAAAAGAATAAAACAATATTTTAATAAACTACGTGGTAGTGATTAAAATTAAAATTTGCCTTTTCATGGAGATTTGGTTTTGATTTTGAAATTATATTTTTTATGTAGTTGAATTAAAATTTTTAATATTTATAAAAATATTCTATAAATGTGAGGTAATATTATGCAACCTTTACAAAATGCTGGATATGATAGAGCTATTACTGTATTTAGCCCAGATGGAAGACTTTTCCAAGTCGAATATGCAAGAGAAGCTGTCAAAAGAGGAACTACATCTATAGGTGTTAAATGTTCTGAAGGAATTATTTTGGCTGTAGATAAAAGAACTACTTCTAGTTTAGTTGAAGCATCATCTATTGAAAAAATATTTAAAATAGATGAACATATTGGAGCAGCTACTTCTGGTCTTGTAGCAGATGCAAGGGCATTAGTTGAAAGAGCTAGAGTTGAAGCTCAAATAAATAAAATTACCTATAGTGAACCTATTAGGGTTGACAGTTTATCTAAAAAGTTATGTGACATGTTACAATTATATACTCAAAATGGTGGAGTTAGACCATTCGGGTCTGCTTTAATTATTGGAGGAGTATATGATGGTAATGCAAAATTATTTGAAACTGATCCTAGTGGAGCTTTAATTGAATATAAAGCAACTGCTATTGGTTCTGGCAGATCTGCTGCTATGGAAATTTTTGAAGAAAGATATAGTGATGATTTAACTTTGGATGGAGCTATTGCTTTGGCTTTATCTGCAATTAATGAAGCTACAGATCATGACACCACTTCAAAAAATGTTGAAATTGCAGTAATCAAAAATGATGATGGAAAATATGTAAAACTTTCTTCAGATGAGGTACAAAAATACATTGATGAAGTCCTCGTTGAAGAAGAGGAAGAAGATTCTGAAGATGAAATTGAAGAAGATTCTGAAGAAGATGAAGAATAATTTTAATTAATTTGTTAGGGGATGTTTTCAATGGTAAATGTTGATGAAGCTATTATTGCTAAATATGAATATTGTGGTGAACATTTTGAAATATTAGTTGATCCTGATTTAGCAGCGGATTTTCGAAATCCTGATGGCCCAGATGTTGCCATTGAAGATCTTTTAGCTGTAGAAGAAATTTTTAAAGACTCCAAAAAAGGAGATAAAGCTTCTGATGAAGCTATGAATAAAATATTTGAAACTACTGACCCTATCGAAGTTTCTAAAATTATACTTGAAAAGGGCACTGTTCAATTAACTGCAGATCAAAAAAGAAAAATGCAAGAGGATAAAAGAAAATTAGTTATTAATAAAATTGCTAAAGAAGCTATTAATCCTCAAAATGGTTTGCCTCATCCAGTTCAAAGAATTGAAAATGCTTGTGATGAAGCAAGAGTAAAATTTGATCCATTTACATCAGTTGATCAACAAGTACAAACTGCTCTAAAAGCTATTAAACCACTTATTCCTATTAGGTTTGAAAAAGCTAAAGTTGCTGTTAGACTTCCAGGTTCTGCTGCAGGAAGTGCTTATTCTATTATTCATGGATTTGGAGAAATAATTAATGAAGAATGGCAACAAGATGGTTCATGGATTGGTATTATTGAAATGCCAGGTGGTCTTCAAAATTCTTTCGCTTCTAAAATGGCTGAAATTTCAGGCGGAGAAGCAGAAACTAAAATTATTAAATAATTAGGTTTATGGGATTATTATGATATATGTGGAAAATAAAGATTTAGTTATTCCTGGTCAGATATTAGCTGACGATGAATACTATTCAGGAAGAGGTACCTTTAAAGACAATGGTAAAGTTTGTTCTTCTTTAATGGGACTTGTTTCTTTAAGGAATAAAAAGATTAGAGTTATTCCTCTTAAAAGCAAGTATGTCCCTAAAAAAGGAGATGTTGTAATAGGTAAAATTAATGACGTCAGATTTTCAATGTGGGATGTCGATATTAATTCACCTTATTCTGGAATTTTACCTGCTTTTGAAGTGTTTGGTCGTGAGAAAAAAGAACTCAACAAAGTTTTCGATGTTGGTGATGTTCTATTTTTAAGAGTTGTCGATGTTGATGAAATCAAAAAGGCAAAACTTGGTTTAAAAGGAAGAGGAATGGGTAAATTTAAAGGAGGAATAATCGTTGATATTGCTCCAACTAAAGTTCCTAGGTTAATTGGTAAAAAAGGTTCTATGATCAACATGATTAAAGATAAAACTAATTGTAAAATCGTTGTTGGTCAAAATGGTCTCGTTTGGGTAAAAGGAGACGAAGATATGGAACAACTTACCAAAAATATTATTCATTTAATTGAGGCTGAAGCTCATACTTCTGGTTTAACTAATAAAATCAAAAACAAATTATACTTAGCTATTGATGGTGAATTGCCACCTGAAGAAGTTTCTGAAGAAGAAGAGGAATTTGTTTTAGAAAAACCTAAACTTCAAAATTTTAAAGAAGAATTAGAACAAGAAGAAAGAGAAGCTGAGGAAAAAGAAGCCGAAGAAAAAGAGGCTGAAGAAGATAAAGATGAAAAAGAAGATAAACCTGATATTGCTGAGGTAATTGAAGAATTAAAGAAGAAAAATAAAAATAAAGACAACACTATTTCTTATGGTGATAACTCAAATAATTCTTTTATTTTGAATAATAAATAATAATTATTAATTCTTCGTATTATAAGAGGTTGATATAATGTCTGAAATGATAAGAGAAGATGGTAGGAAATTTAATGAATTACGCCCTATCAAAATTGAGGCAGGAGTTCTTGAACGTGCAGATGGTTCTGCTTATTTAGAAGTTGGAGGAAATAAAATTTTAGTGGCTGTCTATGGTCCTAGAGAATCATATATTAGAAGATTGCTCGAACCTAATACTGGAGTTATTAGATGCAGATATAATATGGCACCATTTTCAGTAGACGATAGGAAAAGACCAGGTCCAGATAGAAGATCATCTGAAATTTCTAAAATCACAGCTGATGCTTTAAGGCCAGCGTTAATGTTAGAAAATTATCCTCGTTCAATGATTGATATTTATATAGAAGTAATCGAAGCTGAAGGAGGAACTCGTTGTGCTGGAATCACAGCAGCTTCTGTTGCTTTAGTTGATGCAGGAGTGCCTATGAAAGATATTGTTGTAGGTTGTGCTGCAGGTAAAGTTAATGATGAAATTGTGCTTGATTTATCTGAAGTTGAAGATAAAGAAGGTCAAGCTGATGTTCCAATAGCTATGATGCCAAGAACTGGAGAAATCACATTATTACAAAGTGATGGTGATTTAACTGAAGAAGAATTTGCAAAAGCAATTGACTTAGCTATGGAAGGATGTCTTGAAGTAAGTAAGCTTCAAAAAGAAGCTTTAATGAAAAAATATTCTACAGAATAAGTGGGTGGATAATATGGAAATTGTACCAGAAATTACAAGACAAAGCATTACTAACCTTGTCCGTAATGATAAAAGAGAAGATGGCAGGGAATTAAATGAATATAGGGATGTTTCTATAGAAACTAATGTTATTTCTAAAGCTGAAGGTTCTGCTCGTGTTAAACTTGGTGGAACTCAAGTTATTGTAGGTATTAAACCACAACTTGGAAGCCCATTCCCAGATACTCCAGATTTAGGGGTTTTAATGACTAATTGTGAAATGTTACCAATGGCTGATCCTACTTTTGAACCAGGACCACCAGGTGATGATTCAATTGAACTTGCACGTGTAGTTGACAGAGGTATTCGTGAAAGTGAATTAGTAGAATTAGATAAATTATGTGTAGAAGAAGGAAAACATGTTTGGATGTTATTCATTGATTTGCATATAATCGACAACTGTGGAAACTTATTCGATGCAGCTGAATTAGCTGTTATGGCTGCACTTAAATCTACTAAATTACCTGTTGCAAATATTGTCGATGAAGAAGTAGTCATTAGTGAGGATGAAACCTTTGATTTACCAATCAATAATGAAGTAGCAATGTGTACTTTCGTTAAAATTGGTGATAAAATGATTATTGACCCAACATTAACTGAAGAAAAAGTAGCTAGTGCACGTTTAAATGTTGGTGTTACTAAAGAAGGTAGAATCTGTGCTATGCAAAAAGGTGGTAAAGAACCACTCACTAAAGATGAAATTCTTTATTGTGTAAATATTGCAGTTTCTAAAACAAAAGAGTTAATGGAAAATCTTTAAATGTCCTCTGGACGATTAAGATTTCTAAATTCTTTTTTTTCTATTTTTTTATTATCAATTAAAACAAATTTTGTATCTATTTTTTCTATTAATCCTTTGATGTGTAAAATATCTCCATCAATCAAATTTTTCATAGTGGAAATGAGATTTTTATTGTAAATGGAATGGAGTGGTTCGGATGTTTTTATTTTGTTTTCAATATCGTGGTAAGGTACAATGGCTTGATATTTTTCATCAACTTCTGAAAAAATTGTATTTATATATTCTTTTGAAACAAATGGACTATCGCATGGTAGCACTAGTGAATAATTTCCTGTGATGTGTGAAAGTCCGGTCATTATTCCTGGCATCGGACCCTTATTTTTGATCTCATCTTCGACAAATGTGATGGGGTATGTGTATTCAGAGGGATTTATAAATTCATTATATTTGTTAATTCTATCTTTGTCATTCAGAACAATAACAACTTCATTTATTTGGTAGTTTAAAGTAGAAAGTATATGTTTAATCATAGGTTTATCATTAATGCTCATAGAACCTTTATCACGGCCCATTCTTCTACTTTGCCCTCCACATAAAATGATGCAAGATTTAATATTTTCATTATTTTTAATTTCACTACTCATATTAAATCTCCGGAATTTTTAATCTTTCACATAAACATCTGCTGTTTCGTCAAATGGGTTGGTACGTATAATAAGTGCAATCATGTATGGGTAATGTTTGTATAAGTATTTTAAATAGTAAACCCATTCATAAACTAATTTGTCATATACCCTTTGCATATCTCCATTTAAGTGTCCGAAATCAGCATCATTGACTAAGGCCAAATCTGTTCTGTGTTCTAATTCTTCATCTAAGTGGAGAATTGCATTTATCAGACCAGTGAACTCTTCTTTTTCAAGTAAATTAGGGTTATTTATTAAATTAATAATAAATTCTCTTTTAGTTGATAGCAATGTTCTTAAGTTTTCTAAAAATTCTTCTCTTTCTTCAGGTGAAATGTCGGCTCTGAAATCGGCACTGGAATTTTTAAGTTCTACTAGTTTATTTTCGAAATCCTTTTCATCCCAATTTTTTATTGATTTTAAATTTTCAGTGTTTGCTTTGTATTTGTTAACACTGCTTAATTGTGTTATTAGGTCATTTCCAACTTCAGAAAAGAAGGTACTCATAAGCATATCTAATTTTTCAAGCATTGCTTCTTTCTCTTTTCTTTCAATAATTTCATCAAGTATGAATGCTACAATAAGTATATCCACAGGAATAAAACCTAAATGGGTCCAGATATATGATATGATATGTTCGGGATCACCTAAAACAAGATAATTTGATCCATATATAATAATTATTAAAATAACCATTAATATTGAAAATTTTATTTTCCATCTTTTATGACTGTCCATTTTTAATCTCCAAATTTATTTCATCGTTTTTTAGCAGTAATGATGGCAATTGGGTTTTCACTAATCATCATAATCCCACGATCAAGGACACGTCCATTGGATATGTTTACTTCCATAATCTTCGGATTATAGCCTAATTCTTTAAGCTTATTAACTGCTTCTACCTTAGTGTCAACAAGTATTGCTGTAATAATAATCCTGCCTTTAGGATTTAATTTTTCATCAATGACATCTAAGATATTTTCAAGTTCTCTGCCACTGCCCCCTACAATGGCGATATCTATGTCATCGATTTTCTTTAAGGCATTGGATCCATTATCATTAATTAATGTGACATTATCTCCAAGTCCAAATTTTTCAAGATTCTTTGCACAAATTTCAATAGCTTCTGGATTAGTATCTATGGATATTACTTCACGGGCTCTTTGTGAAAATTCACAAGTTATTCCGCCAGTTCCGCATCCACAGTCAACAACTTTGTCTGTGTTTGAAACTTCTGATTTGTATAATATAATGGCACGTATAGCTTCTTTTGTTGGTCCTGGAACATCACAGGATTTAATAAAATCCATATCTTCTAACATTTACTCCCACCTTTTAAATAAATCATTTTCAATTTTTAAGGAATCAAGAATCTTTCCAACAATAAAATTGATTTGGTCATCAACAGTGTCATGTGTTGAATAAAAACCAGGCATTGCTGGTAGGATTATAGCTCCTTCTTGTGATAATGTTAGCATGTTTTGTATATGAACGCTTCTTAATGGAGTTTCACGAGGAACAATAACAGTTGGCCTTCTTTCCTTGAGACTTACATCTGCTACTCTTGTAATTGTATTTGCTCCGTATCCATTAGCTATTGATGATAAAGTTTTCATGGAACATGGGACAATTGCCAATGCATCTGCTTTAAATGACCCGCTATTGATTGATGCAGTCAAATCGTTGAACTCATAGAAAGTATCTGCCAGATTAATTACTTTTTCAATTGTGTAATCGGTTTCTGACTCAATCACGGTTTTTCCAGCATCGCTTATAACCAAACTGGTTTCTATGTTCAGTTCTTTCAATACTTCGAGTAATCTTATTCCATATATTACTCCGCTTGCTCCTGTTATTGCTACAACTATCATTTTATCTCCTAAAATAGCTTAATTTGGTCATAATGAATTCCATGGAATTTTTCCCTGTCGATTTCAGGCAATTCCAGGTAATTTTCTAGTTTAAATTTATTAAATTTTGACATTTCATCTTTAGGAACATACACGCTTATATCAGGTATATTGAATCTAGCTTTACTTAAAGCAGAAATAATATTTGATATTTCATTCAATGGGTATAATTTTCCTTCAACATTAACTTGAGTTTTCATTTCATCAAAACGAGGATATTCCGCAATATTAATAAATACATAATCTTTATCAATATCATAATCTTGACCTATTTCTTCTTCTGCTTTTCTTAAGGTTTTTTGCTCAATTTTATACATCTTTTCTGGAACTTTGAAATTATCAAGTCTTATTGTCTTGACTCTTTTTAAAAGTTGCCTTGTATCTAATCTAGACATAATATTGTTTGCATACTCGTTTTCACAGTGTCTGAAAATGCTAATTATGTCTGCATCATCATACTTGTAAATATCATTTTCATTTATTATTTTTTCATCAATTACTTTTTTAAGAGCCCTTCTAAACATTGAATTGACGATTCTTGTTGTGTGGTGTTGATATACGCTCGGATACATGAAATATCTGGATACTAAAGCTCCTTCAGCTGCTTGAACTCCTTTCATATCTAAAATCAATCCATCTTCAAGTTTTAAGTTTGAGATAATCCTTTCATAATCGATAACACCATAAGCTACGCCGGTATTATGTGAGTCTCTTAAAAGGTAATCCATTCTATCAACATCGAGCTCCCCTGAAACAATTGGTCCTAGGTATCCTCTACCGTTAACGATATCAACGATTTCATTTACATCGAATTTTTCTTCAAGTAAATCTCTCATAGATGTTTTAGTAACCACATATTCAGTTAGCTGTTCGTGAGGGAAGGATAAAACTCCTTCAGAAACATGTGAAAAGGGGCCGTGTCCGATATCATGTAAAAGTGCGGATGCTCTAATCAATTCAATATCATCTTCAGGCAAGTCTAGTTCTGTTGCTAATTTTGATCCCAAATTCATTGTTCCAACAGAATGTTCAAATCTTGTATGTGTGGCTCCTGGGTAGATTAAACTTATTAAACCTAATTGTTTTATTCTTCTTAAACGCTGGAATTGTGGCATGTCCATAATTCTTTCTTCAAATTTGTTTAAGCTAATATCTCCATAGACACTATCTCTGATAAATTTTTTCTTTTCAGCCATCTTATCAATTCCCCTATCCATAGTTAGTTCCGTTGTGTGTACCATTCCAGTTGTGGGTGTTTGAAGTTGTAGTGTTGTTTTCAACTTTTGGGAGTATTGTTGGAACTTCATTAATATAAACTGGTTCGAATGAATCATTTTCAATTGAAATTAATTTGTAGGAGTCATTTTCCTCAGTTATTGTTAGACTAGCAAAAGCACTACTAATGACAAATGCAATAACTGCTATTATTAAAAATATTATTAGATTTGCTTTTATTGAGTCTTTCATAGTAACACTTATTTTTATTTTAATTAAAAATTTAAACTATACTATTATTATTTATTTAAATAGCTATTATTTAATGGTTATTAAAAACTAATCATTTAATAGTTTTTAACGATAATTTTATCATGTTTTGATTATTATTATTTGTATATTTTTATCTAATTTTATAAATTTTCACATGCTTTTTTTAAAATTCCTAAACATTGTTTATACTTTTTGTTAAATGATATTTTTTGTTTATAGTTTTTTTGGAAATACAAATCTTTATATACTATTAATTACTATTACTATATATCGGAATTGTACTTCCGACATATTATTTCCGACACTTTGTGCCGGTAATTTTTATTTATTTATACAATTAAATTTTGATGAGAAGATAAAATGGATGTAATGTTTAGTGCAGGTGACACAGCATGGGTGCTTATTTGTAGTTTATTAGTACTTTTAATGAGTATTCCAGCTGTCGCATTTTTTTATGGTGGATTAAGTAAACGTAAAAATGTTTTAAATACAATTTTTCTAACTTTCATAGCATTTTCTATTGTAAGCGTAATTTGGGTAATATTCGGATACCAATTTGCATTTGGTAGTGATATAAATGGTCTTATTGGATCTCCAACAAATTTCTTATTACAAGGAATTGCATTAGATGACTTAACTGGAACAATTCCAACATTACTATTTGTAATGTTTCAATGTGCTTTTGCAGGTTTAACAGTAGCACTTATTTCAGGTGCACTTGTTGGAAGGATGAAAACAAAAGCATGGGTAATTTTTACTATATTATGGGCTTGTTTAGTATATGTCCCTGTTGCCCACTGGGTATGGGGAGGAGGATGGTTAGCACAATTAGGCGCACTTGACTTCGCAGGAGGTGCAGTAGTTCATATGAACTCTGGTGTAGCCGCATTAGCTGTCGCATTAGTATTAGGTAAAAGAAAAGACACTTCATTAATTCCTCACAATCTTGGATATGCAGTACTTGGTGCAGCATTACTTTGGTTTGGATGGATGGGATTCAATGGAGGATCCGGTCTTGCAGCAGATGGACTTGCAGCAAATGCTATTATAGTATCAAATGTTGCAGCTGCTACTGCTTTAATTGTATGGACTGCTTTAGATACTTATATTGTTGGAAAACCAACAGTTTTAGGTGCAATAACTGGTGCGGTAGCAGGACTCGTAGCAATTACTCCTGCAGCAGGATTTGTTGATGTGCCTGGTGCATTGATAATTGGTGCAGTAGCTCCATTCGTATCATATTTTGCAATCTACTACCTAAAATCAAAACTTGGCTACGACGATGCTTTAGATGTATGGGGTGTTCACGGTATGTCTGGTGTTTGGGGAGCAATCGCAACAGGAATCTTTGCAGTACCGACTGTTGGCGGAGTTGCAGGATTAGTTGCAGGAAACCCTAACCAAGTTGTAATACAACTTATAAGTGTTGTTGCTACTTTAGCTTATTCATTTACAATAAGTTTCATATTAGCTAAAGTATTAGACAAAGCAATGGGTGGTATTAGAGTTGAAGATTATGAAGAAGTTGGCGGACTTGACACAAATCTTCATGAAGAATCAGCATATAATTTTAACTAGGTGTAATTATGAAAAGTGTTGTTGCAATTATAAGACAAGAAAAATATCAAGATGTTAAAAACGCCCTTTTGGCTGTTGGATGTGAAGGTATGAATGTATCCGAAGTAAAAGGACGTGGAAGCCAAAGAGGAATCAAGGAATCATACAGGGGGTCCAGTTATTGTATTGATCTAATTCCGAAAACACGTATTGAAATCGTTGTCAAAGAAGAAGGTGTGGATACCATTGTCGAAGCAATTAAAAAAGGTGCTCATACAGGAAATATTGGGGATGGAAAAATATTCATTTACCCAATGGACAATGTAATTAGAATAAGAACTGGTGAAGAGGGAGATGATGCTGTGTAATTTTCTTCCGTATGACAAAATTCTGATGAAATAATTTATTATTTCTTGCTCTCTATTAGGGGAAGTATTTCTTGCTTCCCATTCTCCCTTTTTTTTTAATAGGAAATAGCCACGCCATTAACATCTGATATGTCTACCCATGTAGTTATGCCTTTAATTTCATACAGTTCACCGTTAATGTATTCATAGGAAACTTCTTTATTGTCACTAACTAAATGAATAGAATTGCCTTCAACAGAATCGACTCTTTTTATAATTCCTCCATATTGATCAGAATAAGCAATGACGATATCTCCAACTTTAATGTCATGTGTTTTATTAACTAATACTGTTTGACCGTCTTGCAATGTTGGATTCATGGAAGTGCCCTCAACATGAACGAGAATAGGTATTTGATTTTCACCAATGATAGAATCAATTGTTATTTCAGCATCATCTAATCCGTATTTATGACAAATATCTTCAATTCCCTCTTTTAGAGTTGATATGTTGGAATTGGGGTCATTTATAACTTCGAAGGTATAGTTGCATATCTCCAGATTCAAACTTTCAGTATCGATATTGGATAATGTGGTGGTTTTAACGGTGATGTTTTCGCCATCATTATAAACATATACTGCATCGTGGCCTAAAAAGAACAATGCTGAAAATGCTATTAAAATAAGTATAATTAAAGCTAAAATAATCTTTTTAGCCATTTTAATCACTAATCCATAATATTTAAATCCATATTGAGCAACGCTTTCATGGTTTCAATATCAATTTGGCCGGGTGCTGTCACATCAGTTCCTGCAGCAAAAGTAATTGGTGAATCAAATTTAGATGCCATAACTCTAGTGTAACTTCCCAAATCTCCCATTGAAATAGCTATTGTGTCTTTGCAATGTGAAAGAACTGCAAGTATTGTTAAGGTATCCTCTAAATCTTGTGGCATAAAAGCAACTTTTGCGATGTCTCCAAGTTCTTGTTCTTTTTCAACAATATATGTAATTTCATTTAAATTTGGAGTTTTTTCAAAATCATGATAAGAGACAATTGTTGTAACTCCAGTTTCATGGATTTTGTTTATGTATTCATCATCACTTTGGAGTTCTATGTCCACATAATCTGCGACATCGCAACATTCATATAAAATATTGAATCTTTCTTCTTCTGAACCTTTAAAAGATCCTCCTTCCGTGCTGATTCTATTTGTAGCTATTGTTGGGAAGTTAATCTCCGTGATTGTATCTTTAATTTCTTTAATATCTGGATTTGAAAGGGCATCTATTCTAAATTCTAAAACATCTGCACCTTTATTAATACAATCTTTGGCAACTTCAATTACATCCTCACAATTCTTTTGAAAAATTGGAATAGCGATTTTCGTTTGTGAATACATCATTTATTATATTTATATGGTAGTTATTAATTAAATTTTCTTCAAAAACTCCTAATATTTATATAAATTAAAAAACAAAACATATATCAATAAAATATTTATATTTTATTTATTTGATTAATCAATTATACAAGGTGTTAATTTGAAAATTACTGCTATCGGTGCGGATATATCCAAAAATGATGTGTCCTGTAGTGCCAAGCTAGTAGAAACTATTGAAAAAAACCTTCATACAGTTAAAGAATTGGGTGCAAGAGATGTTGCTTTAACAAATGTAACTGGCGATGATGTTGTTATAAGTGCATTTGTTGAAGATGATTTGCTTGAACCAATTAATGAAGGTATTGTAAATATTTTAAAAATGAGTGCCGAAAATTTAGGAGATTTATCCGGAATTTCACAAAATCCTGAAGATGCTGGTGAAGGGGTTTCATATGCTGAAGCCAATATTAGACCAGATAGATATCCTGATTCAATTGTTTTGGGTTTTGATACCTATGGGGGAGAACCATTTGTGGGTGATGTTGCAAACTCTGCAATAGATGCCGCAAAAGGTATGAAAAATTTAACCGATGTTTCTGATTATATAGAGCCAAAGACAAGAAAGATACCTGGTGTGGGTTATGTTTCACCCGAAACTGATGATCCTGTTGTTGTAGCAACTGTTGAAGATATTGAATCTGTTGGAGTAATAGCAGGGGCAATGATTGGGGCAGCACTTGGAAATAAAAATACATATTTGGTTAAAAGAGGAACAACTTGTAATGTATTGCCAGGTAGTGTGATATTTTCCGCTACTGCGTTTATGAATGGTAATGTCATTGATTTGGCTGTTCCATTTGAGAATAAAACTAGAATTTTAAGATAGGGGTTATAATATGATTTTATTAAATGAAGATACAAAATGTTTAGTTCAAGGAATTACTGGAAAACAAGGTTCCTTTCACACTGAACAAATGTTAAATTATAATACTAACATTGTTGCAGGTATCACTCCTGGAAAAGGAGGACAAATGTTTTTAGATAAGGTTCCAATTTTTAACTCAATTGAGGAAGCAACAGAAGAAGTTGATATCAATTCATCAATTATTTTTGTACCTGCAAGATTTGCAAAAGATGCTGCATTTGAAGCAATTAGACATTTAGATTTAGTTGTTATTATATCAGAACATATTCCTGTTCATGATAGTATGAAAATCATGGCATATGCAAAAGAAATGGGAACTACTGTTATTGGACCAAATACTCCGGGAATAATATCTCCTGGTGTAGGTAAATTGGGTATCATGCCTACTCACATCTTTTCAGAAGGTAATGTTGGTGTAATTTCAAGAAGTGGTACATTAACATATGAGATTGCAAGCGAACTTACCAATGCTGGAATTGGCCAAAGTACAGCTGTAGGTATCGGCGGAGATCCTGTTACTGGAGATAACTATGTGGATATTTTAAAAAGGTTCGAAAAGGATGATGCTACTGATGCTGTTGTTTTAATTGGTGAAATTGGAGGAACTGCAGAAGAAAGAGCAGCCACATACATTTCAGAAGAAATGGATAAACCTGTTGTCTCTTACATTGCTGGAAGAACTGCTCCTCCAGGTAAAAGGATGGGACATGCTGGAGCAATTATCCAAGGAAATTCCGGTACTGTTGAAAGTAAAACTCAAGCTTTAAATGCTGCTGGTGTTGATGTAGCTATTAAACCATCTGAAATTGTAGAATTACTTAAAAAGGTTATCTAATGTCAAATCAAGAAATTATCGATAAATTATTGAATGGTGAAATGAAACTTTACCAGGTAGATAAACAGGTCAGTGCTCAGGAGGCAACTGATATAAGAAGAGAGTTTTTAGAGCAAAAATATTCTATTGAATTGCCAAATATTTCAAATTATTCTTTAGATATGGAAAGGGCTTCTGCTAGGAATATTGAAAATTCAATTGGTGTTTTACAGCTTCCTATGGGAATTGCAGGTCCATTAAAAATTAATGGGGAATATTGCAAAAGAGAAGTATTTGTTCCTCTTGCAACATCTGAAGGAGCATTAGTCGCATCAATTAACAGAGGCGCATCAGCCATAACTGCATCAGGTGGTGTAAATGCAAGAGTGATATCTGATATCATGACAAGAGCACCTGCAATTAAATGTGAGGATGCAGTTGAAGCTTTAAAAATTAAACAGTGGTTTGTTGATAATTTTGATGAATTAAAAGAAGTTGCTGAAAGTACAACTTCTCATGGTAAACTAATTAAAATTGACCCTATCTTAATTGTTGGAAATTATGTATATCCTCGTTTTGTTTTCTCAACTGGGGATAGTATGGGCATGAACATGGTTACAATAGCTAGTGAAAAAATATTGGAAAAATTAGCTAGTGAAACTACTGCTTCTCACCTTGCTTTAAGCGGTAATGTTTGTGTTGATAAAAAACCTGCTGCAATTAACATTGTCGAAGGAAGAGGAAAAAGTGTTGTTGCAGATATACTGATTCCAAAAGAAATTGTTGAAAAGAAATTAAAAACAACAACTGATTCTGTTGTTGAAGTGAATATTGCCAAGAATTTGATTGGTTCTGCTGCCAGTGGTAGTATGGCTTATAATGCTCATTATGCAAACATGGTTGCTGCCATATTTTTAGCAACCGGTCAGGATGCGGCACATGTCGTTGAAGGTTCTTTAGGCATTACCACCGCAGAAAATAGAAATGGTGATTTGTATTTCTCAGTGAACTTGCCTGACTTACCTGTAGCTACTGTAGGTGGAGGAACTAGTCTTGAAGTAGCTCATGAAGGATTGGAAATATTGGGTGTTGCCGGTTCTGGAAAAGCACGTGAATTTGCAGAAATTGTTGCAAGTACTGTTTTAGCTGGTGAATTATCTTTAGTTGGTGCAATCGCTGCAGGACATCTTGCAAGAGCCCATCAACAACATGGAAGAGGATAATATGGATGAGTTCTTAGATGAATTGTATCCCGAATTGACTCTTGAAACTGATGATATTATAATGACTCTTGCGATAAAAAAAGACTACTCAAAAACTGAAGATTTTGATAAAAGAAAAGAAGAATTTATCAATGATTTAAAAGATTTCATTGATGAATTTAGCCAAACTCAAGAATCTGATGAGTTTATGAGATATTATGATGATTAGTTTTTGGAATCTATTTTTTCAAAAACCTTTTTAACATCTACTTTAGTTTCAAAACATCCTGTTTTTTCAAGTAAAACTCCCTGAGGGTAAAAATTAGAAAGAAGCATCATCATCTGATTTAAGTCTTCATGGCAAGCCACGCCAATAACTGCCTTAAAATTGTTTTCCATGACTATTTTTTTAACAAAACTGGATCCTGGCACAATATATAGTTTATATCCTAAAGGTTCAGCTTTTTTCTTAATGACACCTATGGAACATAATCCGCATTCAGTACAGTTTAATCCTTCTTTCTGAAGTGTTGCGGGGCAATCTCTATGTCTTAGACAATGTGGCAGAAATATTAAAGTTTTTTCTGCAGGTATTTCCTTAAACTTTTCTTTGTTTACATCATCCCTAACTCTAATTGCAATATTGTCAATTAAATGCTCATCTAATTTCAATATACGTGCAATTGACTTAAAAGGAGAGTATAATGAATCAACAACGAACAATATGAACCTTGGAAATTTTATTTTATTCTTTTTAGCAATCAGCAATCCCAATATTAATACTACAATAAATAAAATTGCAATTACTATAATTAGAAAAACTACTAATTCTCCTAAGAATGTATAAAAAGATTCCATAAATAGCATTGTTTAACCTAAAATTTTTCTATAGAATAATTGTCGAAGTCTTTATTTAATTTAACACCGGTTTGTGTTTTTGTTATTTCAAGCCCCGATAAGCTGTCACAAGAACATAAAACGTTTTGTTCGGGATGAGTTCCTGGTATGATATTGCAATTTAGGTTTACTTGGTCACCAATTGATAGAACGGTTTCTAATCGTTTTGTTGATGGATGATCTTTATTTAGAATAACAATCGGGGATGATTCTTCACGGCTTAAATATGCTTGTGAACGTATAGCGCGTTTATCTTTTTTAAAGTTGGATACCGCTATGAGGTCATCTGATTCTAAAAATTGAACTATTTCCTCATTATCCTGTGTGGCGATAAATAACATCTTGTTTTCATAGGCTACTTTAACAACACCTACGATTCCAGTTTCACCTTCAAGAAATAGTATTTCATCGTTTTTAAAATCAATATTCATGGTATCACAAAAAAATTAAAAAATAGAGTAAAAAAGTTTACTCTGCAAGTTCAACATTGTCACTTTGACATGATGGACAAACTACCTTTTTTCCAAGGCCTTTAAAGGTATTTCCACAGTCTTTGCAACGATATTTTTTAGTTTTTAATTTTGCTAAATCAATGTCGGCCATTGGCCCTCCACTAGAACACATTTTAAATCACCTATATTATTATATATATTATATATTATTAATAGTTTATTTTAGCTGTTATATTTTCGATTTTTTCTGAAATCTTTTCTTCTTTTGTTATATTATAAAGTAATTCATAGAAATATAAAGATTGATTGTACAGTTTGTTTTCTTCGTATTCGCTGGCTAATTCTTTTAAGGTAGTTAAAATAAATGGATTTGCTCCAATTTGTATATTTTTTTCTTTAAGAATTTGAATACATTCTTTTAAGTTTAGGTTTATGTTTTGTCCTTTGGATTCTATGTATTGCAGTTCGGTGTAGGCTTTTATACTCATTTCAAATTCCATGCTGTATTTAAGTAATGCCGCTGCAGTTTCCAACTGATTTTCTTCAACATAGTAATAACCTAAGTTTCTATAGCATCTGGCTATGTCCTGAGGGTAATAGGAATAGGTTAATGCTTCAGTGGTGTATATATAGAATTTATTAAAATTGGGGGTGTGCATTTTGTATATTTCAGTTAATTCCAATATCACTCTTGCAGAAACGGGATTGATTTTATTAGCTTTCTTTAAACTTTTTTCCGCTTCTTCAAATCGGTTATTTTCAAAAAGTAAAAATCCATAGATATAATATAAATCAAGTAAAGGTTTGTTGTCTGGGATTAGTCTGATTTCTTTTTTAGCACCAACATATTTTCTGAATAATATTTCTTCCAGTGGATTTGTGAAGCTGTGGTATTCGCTAACTTGATCATCTTCAAACATTCCTGGAAAACTTTCCATGAATGCATCAAGTTTATTTAATGCTTTTTTGTAATCTCCAAGTTCAATAAATTCCGTTATTTCGGTTAAGATATCCATTATGGGATTTTCATTTTCTGATATGTTAATGAATTCCTCTTTTTCCTCATCGCTTAAACAATCCCACATCATCCTGGACACTTCACGGGTTATTTCCTTATTGTATGGGTGGTCTTTATACTTTTCAATCTGTGTAGATAAGTATTTTCTATTTAAATCCTTATTTTGGCCTAAATTGGCTTTAATTTCATTAATTATTTCTTCGTACATTAACACACCTTAAGTTATTTTAATGAGTAATATTTTTATATTACCTCTAACCCATATTAAATATGTATAAAAAACTTATTTTTATATTATTTTATTAAAAGTTAAAGGTGATTATGAAATGGCAAATCAACCAATATTTATCCTTCCAGAAGGGACTGAAAGATATTCCAAAAGAGATGCTTTAAGAATGAATATCACAGCTGCTAAAGTATTGTCTGGTATTGTTAGAACTACTTTAGGCCCTAAAGGTATGGACAAAATGTTAGTTAACTCATTAGGTGATGTCACTGTCACTAATGATGGTGCAACTATCATGAGAGAAATGGAAATTAATCAACCTGCAGCTAGAATGCTTGTAGAAACTGCTAAAAAACAAGAAGATATTGTAGGAGACGGAACTACTTCTGTTGTTGTTATAGCAGGTGAGTTATTAAGCAAAGCTGAAGAGTTATTAGATGATGGTATTGCAACTTCTATTGTTGTAAAAGGATTTAGAAACGCAACTTCAAAAGCTATTGAACTTTTAAATGGTATAGCTATTGATGCAGATGATAGGGATACTCTTAAAAAAGTAGCTGTAACTGCAATGAGTGGTAAAGGTTCTGATTATGCAAAAGAACATTTAGCAGATTTAGTTGTGGATGCTGCTTTAAGAATTGAAGAAGATGGAAAATCTGACATTGATAATATTAATATTCAAAGAGTTTCTGGAGATTCTGTAGAAGACTCATTTTTAGCAGAAGGTATTGTTATTGATAAAGCTCCTTTATCTAAAAACATGCCAAAAGAAATCGAAAATGCAAAGATTGCAATCATGAAATATCCTATTGAATTAAAAGACATTAACACCGATGCTAAAATTGACATTACAAGTCCTGAACAATTTGAGCTTTTCTTAAACCAAGAAGAAGAAATGATTAAGGATTTAGTACAAAAAATAGTTGATTCAGGTGCTAATGTATTGTTCTGTCAAAAAGGTATTGATGATTTAGCAGAACACTACTTGAAAAAAGCTGGAATCATGGCTTATAAAAGAGTTAAAAAATCTGACATGGAAAGAATCGAAAAAGCTACTGGTGCAAAACTTGTAACTGATATTGAAGATTTATCTGAAGACAAATTAGGTACTGCAGGTCATGTTTATCTTGATAAATTATTTGATCATGAATTAACCTTTATTGAAGAATGTGAAAATCCAAAAGCATCCTCCATTGTTTTAAGAGGTAGTACCCGTTATGTTACCGAACAAATTTCAAGAGCTATTGATGATGCTTTAGGAGTAGTTGCAGCTACTATCGAAGAAGGCAAAGTTCTTATCGGTGGTGGAGCTTGTGAAATCGATTTAGTAAAACAATTAAGAGAATATGGTGAATCTGTAAGTGGAAGAGAACAATTAGCTATTTTAAAATATGCTGAAGCTTTAGAAGTTATTCCAAGAACCTTAATTGAGAATGCAGGTTTGGATACCATTAACTTAATTGCAGATTTAAAAGCAGCTCACGAAGAATCTAAATTCATTGGTATTAATGTATTTACTGGTGAGGTAGTTGATATGAAAGAAGCTGGAGTCATTGAACCTTTAAGAGTTAAAATCCAAGCACTTCAATCAGCTGGTGAAGCTAGTGAAATGATCTTACGTATTGATGATATGATTGCTGCAAGAAATGCATTGAATTCAACTGGACCTGATGAGTCTGGTAATGATGCAAGTGGTATGCCTCCAATGCCTCCTGCAGGTGGTATGGGTGGAATGCCTCCAATGATGTAAATTTTAAAAATTTCACATCTTTTTTCTTTTTTTTTATTAAATTTGCTTATTTTTAATTATACTCGATTATATTTATTGTTTTTTATTCTAACTAAAAGTAAATCTATGTTTTTTGATTAAATAGTTTTAAATTATATGTTATTTTATATGATAACCCCTACAATTACTGTTTACATTTTTATATATTTAATTCACTTGAAATATAAATTCATATGATTTAATCCTTTTAGGGAGATATCTAAGTATAATATTATTTAATTTGCTATTTTCATTAAGTTTTAAACTTATTTTTAAAAAATAAAAGAGAATAATCCTTTTTTCTAAATAAAAAGGTTTATATAACATATTTGTAATAAATAATGTTGAAGTGAGTTTTTAATCTCACGGATGTTTCAAAAAATTGTTATGGAGGTAAATTATTTTGAACAAACAATTATTATTCGCTGTTTTTTTAGTGTTTACAATAATTTTTTCTGTTAGCGCTATTTCTGCAAGCGAAGTAAATGTTACAGATTCCTATACTACTAGCTTAGTAGATGACACATCAGATGTATCAGTCCCATTAGAGAAAACTGCTGGTTCATCAGAAAGTTCTGTATATAGTTATGCAAGTGTTGATAATGATTCATCTAAAGTTTCTCTATCAAGTGAAGAAGTTTTAGAATCTGATATTTCAAATACTTTATCAACTAACACGATGAGTAATTCTCTTGGAGATAGTGCGAATGGGGTTACTAGTCTAGCTGTGTCCTCTTCAGATATTGAAGTATATGAAGCAACTAGTGACGTTTCTCTTTCTGTACAACTTTCAGACACTATCAAAGCAAGCAATATTACTAAATATTATAAAGGAAGCACTCCGTATACCGCAACATTTACAGATAATAAAGGAAATATTTTGAAAAATACCAATGTCAAAATCACTGTAAATGGCGTAAGTTATACTACAAAAACCAATTCTAAAGGGGTTGCTTCTGTTGACGTAAATCTTAAACCAGGTACTTATAAAGTTGTTGCTATTAACCCGGTTACAAATTATCAATTAACAACTACATTTAAAGTTCTATCAACTATTAAGGCAAATGATGTTACTAAGGTTTATACTGATGGTAAAAAGTTCACAGCCACATTTTTAAATAGTAAGGGTAAAGCTTTAGCAAATAAAAATGTTAAATTCAGGATTAATGGTAAAACTTATACTGCAAAAACTAATAGTAATGGAGTAGCTAGTTTATCCATGACCAATCTTAATGTAGGTACATATAAAATAATTTCTTATAATACTGATGGTTTAACTAAATCTAACACTGTTAAAGTAGTTAGATCTACTACTTCTAAATTAACAACTACTGATTATACTTTCTATAAAAGTGAAACCAAAACTATTAAAGTTACATTACTTAATGGTTTAGGTTATGCACCAGGCGCTGGTAAGACTGTTAAATTTACAGTTAATGGAAAAACTTATACCGCGAAATCCAATAGTAATGGTGTTGCTTCAATCACATTACCTAGTTTGAATCCTGGAGTATACACTGTAAAATATGCATTTGATGGAAATGCTTTCTATACTAAATCTAGTGCATCAGGTAAAGTTTGTATTGTAAACGATAAAAATTCTAAATTTACAGAAAAAAGTTCAACTACATTTATTAAAGGTTCTGGTGACCAATTCAAAGTCGCTTTGACTGTGGGTGATGTTCCTTTAGAAAAAAGAAATGTGACTTTCACTGTTAACGGTAAATCTTATGTTAAAACTACTGATAGTAGTGGTATTGCATCTTTACCTGTTGATTTGGCTGTCGGTAAATATACCATTAGTTACAAATTCGCCGGTGATTCAAAAATTAATGCAGTTAGTGGATCTTCTCAAATTACTGTTAAAGATAAAACAGCTACATCTTTAACTTGGAAAAGTTCAACTTCTTTAACTCAAGGTTCACAAACTTTTAAAGTTTTATTAACTGATTCAAATAAAAAGGCATTGTCTGGAAAAACTGTTAAATTAACTTTTAACTCTAAAACATATTCAGCTACAACTGATTCTTCCGGATATGCTACATTTAATGTAAATGCAGATGCTGGAAATTACACTGTTTCATATTCATTTGATGGAACTAATGATAAAGAGTATTCTTCAAGTACTGGAAGTGCTAAGATTAGCGTTGCTAAATCTGTTACTTCCTTAAATGGATATGGATATTGGGTTTTCGGCGCTGATATGAAAAATGTTGACTTAAAAAGTTTAGCCGCTAAAGGAACTACTGATATATTCTTGAATTTTTATGCTATTAAACTTCATGGCCAATCTGCTGTTGAATCATGGATTGCTTCTGCAAACAGTTATGGAATGAGAGTTCACATTTGGATGCAAGCTTTCTATGATGGTAGTTGGATTAACCCAGTTAAAAATGGAGCAGCTAATACTGCATACTTCAATCAAGTAATATCCGAAGCTAAAAAGTACGCTGCTATTAAGGGAGTAGCAGGTATCCACTTTGATTATATGAGATACCCTGGTACTGCTCATAAAACTTCAGGAGGTACTGATGCAATTAGTCAATTTGCAAAATTAGCAAGTGAATCTCTTCACGCTCTAAATTCAAAACTTATTGTTTCATGTTCCATGATGCCTGAAACCACCAGTAATATTAAATATTATGGTCAAGACCTTGCAGCGATTAGTACCTATATGGATGTTGTTATCCCAATGGTTTACAAGGGAAATTATCAAAAAACTTCATCTTGGGTTTCTACAGTGACTAAATGGTTTGTTGATAACTCTAACGGTGCTGCAATTTGGGTTGGATTACAAGGATATAATTCTGATAGTGATACAACAAAATTAACTACAACTGATATTACTAAAGATGCTCAAACAGCATTAAATACTAAATCATCTGGTGTAGTTATATTCAGATGGGGTATAACTAATTTTGTTGATTTTAATTCATTAACTGGTAAAAATCCAGGTAGTTCTACTTCAACTACAGACGATACTAAAACAGTAACTCTTGCAAATATCTTGACTGCAGCAAATAATTTGAAAAGTACAATCTCTTCAACTGGAGCTGTACCGGCTTCCGTAAGTGTTGGTGGGGTAACTTATTCAACTCCTCAATTCCTATACTTGATGGCTAAAGCCATTGAAAATATTAATTCAGGAAAAACATCTGCAATTTCAGTCGTATCTGCATCTGCACCTTCAAATTCTGCAGGTGATTCAGAAGGACAATTAGCTAAAGCGGATTATGTCAATTTAGCATCTAGAGTGGCTAGTTTTATTTCAAATAATAAATTAGCTCCTAACTATGCAACTTCTACATTAGGAAATATCAAATATGAAAATTTAGTTGATGCATTCTCTAGAGTTTTAGCTTATTACAAATCCAATAATGCGTTGCCAAGTACTGTAAAAATTAGCAAGATTACTAAATCTCAATCTGCATCCACTAATACTCCAACTACTAAAACTATTACAATTAAGGATATCTTGACTGGATCTTCCAATTTAAAGACTTATTATGAAACTAATAATAAACTTCCAAATACAGTTACTGCTGGTGGAATTACATTCACCACTCCAGAATTCTTGTATTTGATGAGTCAGGCAATTTATCAAATTGGAACTTCAAATAGTTCAGCTATCGCTTATATTACTGGTGTTAGTGCTCCTCAATCTCCAAGTGGAGATGCTATTAACTCAAAACAGTTAACTAAAGGCAATTATACTGTTGTAGCAAATAATGTTGCAAAATTTATTAGGACTAATAAATTAGCTCCTAATTATGCTTCATCCACTTTAGGTAAAATTATTTATTCTGAGTTAGTAGATTCATTCTCCCGTGTATTGGCATATTATAATACCAATGGAGCATTGCCTAATTACGTGCTTATAAATACTGGATCAAGTTCTAGTACTGTTATATCCGGTACTGGTTCAGGTTTAAATCAGAAAAATACAGAAACTGATTTGTCTGCTTACTTAAAGTCTTCCACTAATTGTCAAGTGAACAATAGTGCAATTAAATCTGTAGTAAATTCAGTCACTGCCGGATTAACTAATACTTTAGATAAAGCTAAAGCAATCTATAACTATGTAAGAGATTCTATTTCATATAGTTTCTATTATAATACTAAATACGGTGCTACTGGAACCTTATCTGCTAAAGCAGGTAATTGTGTTGACCAAGCGCACTTGTTAGTAGCAATGTATAGGTCTGCGGGTATTCCAGCAAGATATGTTCACGGAACTTGCAAATTCTCAAGTGGTAGTACTTATGGTCACGTTTGGGCTCAAGTTTTAGTTAACGGACAATGGTATGTTGTAGATCCTACAAGTACAAGAAATTCATTTGGAAATGTAGTTAATTGGAATACAAATTCCTTCTCTCTAAACGGAATTTATTCAAGTATTTCATTCTAATTAACTATTCTTTTTTTCTTTTTTTTTTGAAAAAATTTATATCTTATAAAAATAAATTATCTATTAGTTTATTCTATTTTTTATTACAATTATTCTCCTTAATATTTAGGCTTACCAAAACTTTTTTATACTCTGTATAATAAATATTAAAATAATTATTATTAGGTGATTTTTCATGGCTAAAAAAATTAGTGAAAATATTGAGGAATATTTGGAAATTCTCTATCGTAATGGAAGTAATGGGGAACAAGTTTCTACAACAACCCTTTCAAAAGAGCTTGGTATTGCTCCAGGTAGTGTAACTCAAATGCTTAAAAAATTAGAAAGTTTAGGTTATATTGATTATGCTCCGTATAAAGGTGCTATTTTAACTAATGAAGGTATGAAAATAGCTCAAAAAATCACTAGAAAACATAGGATTTTAGAAAAATTCTTAAAGGATGTTTTAAAAATCAATGAAGAGAACATTCATGCACAAGCCTGTGAAATGGAACATACCTTATCTGATGAAGCTGAAAGGGCTTTATGCACTATGCTTCATAATCCTGATTTATGTCCTGATGATAATGTGATTCCGGCATGTAATTTCGATTTTGAAAGTTGTAATGAATGTTATTCTCAAAAAGACTTTGATAAAGTTATGAATAGGGAGTTTAATTTATTGTCAATTTCTGAATTAACTTCAAATACGGAAGGAACAGTATCTTTCATTCGTGGAAGTAATGAACTTTTAGATGAAATTATCAGTATGGATATTGAAGTTGGTTCACATTTAAGCTATGAATTTCATGATAATCGTGTAGCAGATTATTATTCAGTTAAAATTGATGGTGAAGAGTTAAATGTTCCATTAGAAATGGCTAATAATATTTTTATTAGAATTTAACTTTTTTCTTTTTTTACAAATATTTATATAATATTTATTTCAAAATTATTAGCATTAAATATAATTTATTTCTTTTTACGGTGTTTTAATGCGTGGGAATTTATCTAATGAAATAGTATCTATTAAAATTGAGGAAGGTAGTAAAAGACCAGTAGCTTTGCATGAAAAAAGTAAATTTGGTAAAATTGAAGCTGATTGCTTAAATCTTTCTTTAATTGAAGCATGCTATTTGTTAGAAAAAGGACGTTTAGACATTTATGAAGATGATATTGAGTGTAGTATTGGTTATTTAATTGATATTTTAAAAGAACAAGAAAATTACGCTAAGTATATTGTTTATCGTGATTTAAAAGACCGTGGATACATTATAAAAACTGGATTTAAATATGGTTCGGAATTTAGATTGTATGATAGGGGCAGGTCTCCAGGTCAAGGTCATTCCGATTATTTAGTTAAAATTATTTTTGAAAACTATGACATCAATGCTTTGGATTTTGCAAGTTATGTTAGAGTTTCACATGGGGTTAATAAGAAACTTCTTTTAGCTATTGTCGATGATGATTTTGATATTACTTACTATAATGTTGAATGGACACGACCTTAATTTTAATTAAAGAAATCTATTATATTTTTACATGATTCTTTATTTAATATTATAATTATTAAGCATATATTTTAAATAGTTTATTTAAAGGTGGTAATTTGGAAAATTTAATTGATCCATGGGCATCATTTAGCCTAGATTATGATAAATTAGTTAATCAGTTCGGTATTGGTAAAATTTCAGATATTATTGATGAAATTAAAAATCCTCAAAGACTAATGAAAAGAGGAGTAATTTTTGGTCATAGGGAATTTAATGAAATCAATAACTTAATTAATCAAAATAAAGATTTTGCAGTAGTTACTGGTATGATGCCGAGCGGTCAAATGCACATTGGTCATAAGATGGTTGTTGACCAATTGAAATGGTATCAGGAAAAAGGGGCTATGTTGTCTTTGCCTATTGCAGATTTGGAATCATATGCAGCTCGTGGAATGAGTTTTGAGAAAGGCCGCCAAATTGCTGTAGATGAATATTTGACCAATTGGATTGCTTTAGGTCTTGACCTTGAAAAAGATAATGTGAATGTTTATCTTCAGTCTCAAAATAAATTATTGCAAGATTTGGCATTTAAGGCTTCAAGCAAAACAAATTTTAATCAATTGAAAGCTATTTATGGTTTTACTCCTTCAACAAATATTGCTCATGTTCAAGCACCATTGGTGCAAGTTGCAGATATCTTGATTCCACAAATTGAAGAATTTGGAGGTCCAAAAAAGGTTGTTGTTCCTGTAGGTATAGACCAAGATCCCCATATCAGATTAACAAGGGATATTGCTCAAAAACTTCATGAAGATTTAGGATTTTTAACTCCGGCTTCCACATATCATAGATTCTTAACCGGATTGACTGGGGATAAAATGAGCAGTTCCAAGCCTACAACCGCAATATATCTTAATGATAGTCCAAAAGAAGCTGCTAAAAAGGTTAAAACAGCTAAGACTGGTGGAAGAGAAACTCTTAAAGAACAAAAAGAATTAGGTGGGGATGTTGATAAGTGTGTCATCTATGAGATGTTATTGTACCACTTAATTGATGATGATGAAGAGCTTAAAAAGATTAGATCAGAGTGTTTAAATGGAACTCTACGTTGTGGGGACTGTAAAGTTAGAACTGCTGAATTAATGGAAGAATTCTTCAATGATTTAAAGGACAAACAAGTCGAAGCTCGTGAAATTGCAAAAACATTGATATAATGATTATTAATGTAATTAAACGAACTTTCAGTGAAAATAAGTCAGTTATTATTCTTTCAATAATAATATTTCTTATTTCCATTATTTTGGGCTATGTTCTTAAGCCCTATTTATACAGTTATTTAAATCCTGCGGTAAATGATTTGTCTCAAAAAGTACATTCTGGTGTAGTTAAATTAACATTTGCAGATATTTTTTCCAATAATATTCGTGTAGTATTTAGAATGTTTATTTTTGGACTTGCATTTTGTTTTTCAGCAGTAATTTTAGCTTATAATGGGTTTTTTACAGGTTATTATATATCTACTCGCGATAACTTGTTTTATACTTTGCTTTTAATAGTTCCCCATGGGATTTTTGAGTTTTCATCATGTATTCTGGCATGTTCCAGCGGTTTGGTTTTATTTAACTTTCTGTATAAATTTCTAAAGTCTGTCTGGAATCAAGACAGTGAGAATGTTTTAGAAATTTTGAGGGTTTCATTTAATGAAAGCAGTGACAAATTAAAACAAGCGTTGATTTTATTAGTAATGGCTTCAATTTTAATGACAATAGCTTGTTTTGTTGAAGTATATTTAACAATTCCTATTGCTAATTGGATAGTATCAGTAGTAGGTTAAACTTTTATATAAATAATTTAAAAAATAATAAATGTGATTTTATGATAAGATGTGTTTCATGTGGACAAGAATATGATGACGATGAAGTAATCTATACTTGTGAAAAGTGTGGATCCGTACTTGAACTCGTTAATGAAATTGATGTTTCTAAAGATATATTTGATGGTAGAAGAGATAATTTATGGAAATTTAAAGAATGTATTCCAGTTGATGAGAAAAAAATTGTTTCTCTAGATGAAGGTGGGACCCCATTCTGTAAATGTGATAAGTTAGGTGAAGAACTTGGTGTAAACTTATATGTTAAAGTTGAAGGTTCTAATCCAACAGGAAGTTTTAAAGACAGGGGAATGACTGTTGGAATGACTAAGGCTATGGAATTAGGCGTACATACTGTGGGTTGTGCTTCTACAGGTAACACTTCCGCATCACTTTCAGCTTATGCTGCCCGCGCAGGATTAAGATGTATTGTATTTTTACCTTCTGGAAAAGTGGCATTGGGAAAATTAGCTCAGGCAATGTTCCATGGTGCTGAAGTAATGTCAATCAATGGAAACTTTGATGAAGCTTTAGAAGCAATGACTGCTCTTGCATTAGAAAAACATCTTTATTTATTAAATTCCATTAACCCTTACAGGTTAGAAGGACAAAAAACCATCGGTTATGAAATTGTCCGTGATTTAGGATGGCAATCTCCTGATAGAATTATCTTGCCTGTTGGTAATGCAGGAAATATTTCCGCTATTTGGAAAGGTGTTAAAGAATTTTATGACGCCGGATTTATTAAAGATTTACCAATGATGACAGGTATTCAAGCAGAAGGGGCATGTCCTGTTACTAATGCATTTAAAAAAGGAGATAAAAGAGTTGTGCCTGTTGAAAATCCAGAAACTATCGCAACTGCTATTCGTATTGGTGCTCCAGTAAGTGATATTAAGGCATTAAATGCAATTTATGATTCAAACGGTTATTCTGAAACTGTAACTGATGAAGAGATATTGGATGCTCAAAAGTTGCTTGCAAGAACTGAGGGTATTGGTGTTGAACCTGCATCTGCAGCTTCTATTGCTGGTCTTAAAAAGCTTGTAGCTGAAGGTGTTGTAGATAAAGGTGAAACTATAACCTGTGTTGTTACTGGACATTTACTTAAAGATCCTAACACCGCTATCGATGCTTGTACTCAACCTACTCAAGTAGATGCGGATATAGACACTTTAAGAAAAATTCTTATGAATAAATAAATTCATTTTATTTAATCATATTTTTATTTTTTTATTTTCAATTTTGCTTTTTATTTTTAAATATTTCAAACTAAATTAACACTTTTTTTATTTAAACTATTGTATGAAAAACATTTCCAAAGATATTAGGTGCACTTTTTAGGTTATAATAATTTGCTTTATTATGATGAAATCTTCTAAATTTAACACTATTAAACCAATATATTTATATATAAGCAAATTAAAATTAATTATTAACAAAATAATGAGGTGAAATAATGAGTGAATTACCAATTGCTCCTGTAGGAAGAATCTTAAAAAATGCTGGTGCACAAAGAGTAAGTGATGACGCAAAAATTGCATTAACCGAAGCAATCGAAGATTGCGGTAATGAAATTGCTGCTAAAGCTGTTGGCTTTGCACGTCACGCTGGTAGAAAAACTGTAAAAGCAGAAGACATCAAATTAGCAATCAAATAGATTTGCTATTTTAATGTAGATAGTAATTTATTACTATCTCTTTTACACTTTTTAATTATTTTTCTTATTTTTCTTTGAATTATTTCTTATTTTGACTTATTTTTAAAAACATTTATATACTATGCAAACTAATTTATTATTGTCTAGTTCTCTAGAATTATTTCATTAATTACTAAATTTTTATTT